>Ga0207646_10000273_pt1 | contig 70419 bp, 75 predicted proteins | sample KBSK5502metaG_FD_184343 | JGI IMG/M metagenome (GOLD analysis project Ga0207646, IMG submission 184343) | Corn, switchgrass and miscanthus rhizosphere microbial communities from Kellogg Biological Station, Michigan, USA - KBS K5-50-2 metaG... | ecosystem: Host-associated > Plants > Roots >... | reverse complement strand
TCTCGGTGGGCAGGTCCCCTGGCGAGCTTCGACGCATTAGAGCGTTGACCCTGGCCACCAGCTCGGCGGGGCTGAAGGGCTTGGCCAGATAGTCGTCGGCGCCTTCGACCAGCCCGGTGATGCGGTCACTGACCGTTCCGCGCGCGGACATCATGAGAATCGGCAGGTTGTGGTGCTCCTCCCTGAGGTGTCGGGCCAGGACCAAACCGTCGACGTGCGGCAGCATCACGTCCAGCACCACGAGGTGGGGCCGCTGCGCCTCAATTTTGCCCAGCGCGTCCTCTCCATCAACCGCCGTGACCACGGAATAGCCTGCCTGAAGCAGGTAGGCCCGCACCAACTCGAGGATTTTGGGATCGTCATCGACGACCAGCACGGATCCTGCCTCCATGGCCTTCATCGATCGTACGGGACCCGTCGCCCACGCTTGCTGCGGCGCCCCGCAGCGCCGCTCTCGGCGAGTGCGGACCGAAGCAAAGCGCCCGCCGACCACCGCATGAGTCGGACTGCTTCTTTGCGTGATAGGCCGGCGATATCGGTCAGCCAGACGAGAGCCTCGATACCCGTGGCGCTTCTGATCGCAAGAATCAGCCGCTTCAAGTCGCGTTCCGCCATCACGCCCCGCAACGGAGAGAGAGCTTCCCCGATCCACGCGATCGCACGACCCTTGCGCAGCGGGAGCTCCCCGCGATGGCTTGGGTCGGGATCGAGTGAGAGACGCAGCATCGTGCGCTGTTGCGCTTCCGTGTCAACGATGACGTCCAGGAAGGCGGTGACAACTGCGTCGAGTCGACCAGGAACATCCGAAGGGGCCCTCTCGGGAAGTAGGGACCGCGCCTCGATCTCTGGATGGGCCGCCACCAGCAAAGCCCGCTGGTTTGGAAAGTAGCGGTAAGCCGTCGTTCGCGAGACTGAGGCCCTGGCCGCGGCCTCGTCGACCGTGGGCGTCTGGCCTTGTGTGACCATTTCGCGTGCGGCCGCCAACAGAGCGCCGCGCGTCCGCAGCTTCTGACGCGTTCGGCCGCTCGTTTCATATGAGGTTGACATTCGCCTCAGGGTACTCTAGTCTCGTCATGGTACTGATGTCCCATGAACGTAACCGAGGAGGTTCACGATGGCAATGAGCAAGGTCGCTCCGATCGTCCGTCTCGAGGGTGAAGGCGAAAAGCTGTGGTTCTACGGCGGCGGTGTGCATACGTGGCTCGCCACCAGCGCGGAGACCGGAGGCGCGTTCCTGCTCTTCGACGACGTCCTGACCAAGGGCAAGACCACACCCCTGCACACGCACCCCGAAGTCGACGAGACGTTGTACGTGCTGGAAGGCGAGGTTCTCGTCCACGTCGACGGCGTCGAGCAGAAGGTCGGCAAACATGGCGCCGCGGTGTTCCCCCGCGGTGTGCCTCATGCCTTCATGGTCACGTCGGAGACCGCGCGCCTTCTAGCTCTCGAGACCCCCGGCTCCAGCGAAGCGTTCTACCGCGGCGCCAGCGAGCCCCTGACGCCGGCCCTGGAGGCTACGGCCCCAGTCGACTTCGACCGCGTGCGGGCGTCGGCGGCTCGGAACGGTGGCATCGAGATTCTCGGACCACCACCTTTCGGCAGGTGAGCGCAGTCGGGTAGTGCCGGTCGCGGTCCTTCCCGCCTGAACCGGCTAACCTCTCATGAGCCAATGCAGACATTGACTCCCGGCTCGATTCTCGGTCATTCCGTGCGTCGTCGCGAGGACCCCCGCCTGGTCACCGGCACGGGCCGCTACGTCGACGACATCCAGCCGGAGAAGTGTCTCCACGTTGCGTTTGTGAGATCGACGCTTGCCCACGCCGCGATTCGCACCATCGATGTCCAAGCGGCGGCTGCCGCGCCAGGCGTTGTCGCCGTGCTGACCGCCGCCGACCTGGGCCTTCCGGCTCGCGTCGGCTTCCCGATGGTGCCGGCGGCCTTGGCACGGCCACCCCTCGCCGTCGGGCATGTCCGTTTTGTCGGCGAGCCGGTCGCGCTGGTGGTCGCGGATAGCCCCGGAGAGGCCGTCGACGCAGTCCAATTGGTCGGCCTCGACCTCGAGCCCCTCGACGTGGCTGTCGATGCGGAAGCCGCCCGCCACGCAGCCTCAGTCCTGCTTTTTCCGGCGCACGGTTCCAACGTGGCCAACCACATCGCTTCCCGCGCCGACGCGGACGTCCTGGCCCGCGCCGAGGTGACGATCCGAGGTCGATTCGTCAACCAGCGCCTGGCGCCCGTACCGATGGAGCCGGAAGCGATGCTGGTGGTGCCGGAGGCGGGGCGACTTCTGGTGTGGGCGACCAGCCAAACCCCCTTCGGGCTCCGCGCCGCGCTGGCGTCGTCGCTGGCGATGGCCCCCGATGAGATTCGCGTGGTCGTCGGTGACATGGGCGGCGGGTTCGGGGCCAAGGCCGGCGCCCGTCCTGAGCTGATCGTCATCGCCGCGGCCGCGCGCAAGCTGGGGCGGCCGGTGAAGTGGATCGAAACCCGATCCGAGAACATGGTCGGGATGACGCACGGACGTGGACAGGTCCAAAAGGTAGAGCTCGGAGCCACGCGCGACGGCCGCCTGGTGGGCCTGCGTGCCCGGGTCGTAGCCGACATCGGCGCCTATCCGGGAATCGGGATGCTGCTGCCATTCCTCACAGGGCAAATGGCCTCAGGCGTCTATGCAATCCCGGCGATTGACTACGAGGCGGATTGCGTCGTCACCAACACGACACCGCTGGGGGCATACCGCGGCGCGGGCCGGCCTGAGGCGGCCGCGATGGTGGAGCGAGCGATGGACATGCTGGCGGTGGAACTGGGTATCGATCCGGCCGACCTGAGACGCCGCAACCTGATCGCGCCCGATCGCTTCCCGCACACCACGGCCGGCGGGGCGACCTACGATTCAGGCCAGTACGAGAGGGCCCTCGACAAGCTGCTCGAGATCTCGGCTTATCGGGAGTTGCGCGCCGAGCAGGCTCGGCGGCGAGAGGGCGGCGACCGTCTGCAGCTCGGGATCGGCCTTTCGGTCTACGTCGAGGTCACGGCAGTTGGCATCGGCCCGGAATGGGGAGCGGTCCGGATCGAAACGGATGGGACTGCGACCGTGCGCTGCGGGACCACTTCTTTCGGCCAGGGCCATGAAACCTCCCTGGCCCAGATAGCGGCCGAGCAGCTCGGCCTCCCGCTCGAGTCAGTCGTCGTCATCCAGTCCGACACCGATGCTGTCGAGCGCGGCTCAGGCACGGTGGGCTCGCGCTCGATGCAACACGGGGGCTCGGCTGTGCACCAAGCGGCTCGAACGGTGCGTGACAAGGCACGCGACCTGGCTTCGCATCTGCTCGAGGCCAGTCCCGAAGACATCGTCTTTGTCGGCGGCGCGGTGGGCGTGGCCGGTGTTCCCGAGCGCGCGATTTCCTGGGCCGAGTTGGCCGCCGCCGCGAGCGACCGCAAACGCCTGCCCGAGGGAATGGAGCCGGGCCTCGCCGCGGATGCTGACTTTGCAGGTGACGGCAGCTATCCGTTTGGGGCACATTGCGCTGTCGTCGAGGTCGATACGGAGATCGGCGATGCGCGCTTGATCCGCTTCTTCGCGGTCGATGATTGCGGCCGCATCATCAACCCTCTGCTCGCCGAGGGACAGGTGCATGGCGGCATCGCGCAAGGCATCGGGCAGGCGATGCTCGAGGAAGTCATCTTCGACGACCAGGGCACGCCGCGCACTGCTTCGATGGTCGACTACCTCATCCCGAGCATTGGCGAGGTCCCTGAGGTGGTGACCGCCACGACCGAGACGCCCAGCCCCAACAACCCCTTGGGCGCGAAGGGGATCGGCGAGTCCGGCACGATCGGTTCGACCCCGGCGATCCAGAACGCCGTTGTCGACGCGCTGTCACACCTCGGCGTGCGGCATGTCGACATGCCTCTTACGCCGGAGCGGGTGTGGGCCGCCCTCGCCGCAGCCAAACCGTCCTAGCCGCCTGCCTGCGTTCGTAGGACGTGAGTGTGGCGCACTGACGCCCAGATGAGCTCGAACCCGTGTCCGACCACGAATACAATCAGGAAGGCGTTCCAGATCGGGCCGAACCAATCCAGTCGCATCAATGCCGCGACGAAGGCGACGATCGCCAGAATGCCCCAGCCAAGACCGGTGACGATGCAGTGCGCTTCGCGGCATCGAGCAAAATTCGCCAGGCAATAGGCGCTGAACGCTGCGAAGTACAAGCCGCTGGCATACAAGCCTGCCGGACCCATCGCGCGGCTGACGAAAAAGACACCAACTCCGACGGGAATCGCCCAGCAGCCCCTTAGAACCGGGGCGGTGAGGCCCACGTACCAGTCCATGGTCCGCTCCCACCCGTTGCTCGGGGCGGACGGCGCGGGCGCACACGTTCCTCCGACGCAGGTCCACTGCTCGAGCCACGAGTCCACGGTGCGCTGGGTCATTGCCGACGAGGATAGGCCGAACATCCGACAGAATTCCTGGCTACGGGGTGTTGGCCGGTACGTACTCCACCACGACGATGCCGGCCTTGAATGCCTTGGTCTCGGTCAAAGCCAGGACTCTCCGATCGGTACCGTCGGCAAACAGTCGCTTGCCTTTGCCGAGGATGATCGGGTGCAGCATGAATCGGTAGAGATCGATGAGGTTCTCTTGCGCCAACGCGTTGAAGAGCTGCGCGCTGCCGGAGAGCAAGAGATCCTGACCGGGCTCTTTTTTCAGCTTGCGGATCTCATCCATCAGGTTCCCTTTGATGAGCCTCGAGCCCGCCCACTCGACCTTTTCCAGGGTGGAAGAGACCACGTACTTGGGCATGGTGTTCATCTTTTCGCCGAATTCGCCCGTGCCTGGCATCGTCGGCCACGCGGCCGCAAAGCCCTCGTAGGTGTTGCGCCCTAACAGGAGCGCGTCGCTTGCCTGCAGCTCCGTCCACTTGAACTGCCCGGCTTCCTCATTGAAGAACGGAAAGGACCATTTACCAGGCTCTTCGAAGACACCGTCGAGCGACAGGTATTCCGTTGCCACCAGTCTCATCTCCGCCTCCTGTTCAAAGTTCAGTGGTGCCGGCTCTGTGAGCCGCCCTTACCAGCTACACAAACGGGCGAGGCCAGAATCGACATCGGTCGTCATCAACGTGGGCGCCGTGAGATTGAAGGCGGTCAGCCGGACTTCGCGACGCGAGCCGTCTGCTGCTGGCACCACGCGTACAGCGCATCGTAAAGCGGGCTCTCGAGCTCGATCTTTCGGTGGTCCGCGTCCCCGTGAACGATCGCAAAACCGTGGGCGATCGCTTTCAGCCCGGCGGCCTCAGGCGTCACGCCGACGTCGGCGGACACGTCGGCCCCGTGGACGATCAAGGCGAGCCGGTCGAGCGCGGGATCCTTCAGGCCGTACTTGACGATCATCGACTCGAAGCTGCACCGGCCGTCGACGTGTCCCAGCTCGACGCCGGCCACGTCGTAGGGCACGGCTCCTTCACGCTCCGCCACGGCCGGCACGTCCGGCGCGGCCACGTACAGGAACTCGGCTTCCGGGTCGATGAAGCGCTTGATCAGCCACGGGCATGCGATTCGATCGACGCTGGCGTTCTTGCGAGTTACCCACTTCATTTCCTTTTCCCTCTTGTCGTCGAAATGTCGTCACGTCTAGAATCTCGGCGAGTTGTCAGTCGTCCTTGCCGTCATGCCTCTGGCGATCGAGGTCGCGTTCGTTCTGCTCAGCGTCGCGATGCTGGCCGATTGGCTCAGCCACCGGGAGCGACGCCGCGGCTACCTCGCCCTCGCATTCGGGTCCCTCACGTTACTGGTTCTGATCGCTCCCAGCCTGTCAGATGCGGGTCCGTATGGGCGCCCGCTGATCGACCTGGCGATTCTGCTGTTCCTGCTGTCCGGCTGGGCGCTGCTCATGTTCCGTGACTCGTTCATCCCGCTCGGCGCGGGCACCCGTCGATTCGTAGCGGTGGTGATCGTGCTGGTGGCCGGGTTCGCGATCTTCGTCGAGCTGCCCACCGACGCCCAGGCGCCCCACGGCGCGCTGCAGTCTGTCGCTCTCGCCGCGATCCTCATCACCTGGGGCGCCTGCGTGGTGGAGCCGATCGTCACCCTGTGGCTGGCGTCGCGCGGCCGGCCGGCCGTCGAGGGGGCCCGCCTACGATCGCTCAGCCTCGGCTACGCGGGCCTTGTGGCGGTGGTCATGTTCGGGTCCCTGGGCGGCGCGCTCGTCACCAACGACGCCGCGCAGCTGGCGCTCGATCTCGTGGCGCTCGCAATCGTGCCGTTACTGTTCATCAGCTTCTACCCGCCTGCCTGGCTTCGACGCTTGTGGAGCCGGCCTGAGGAGGAGGAGCTCCGCCAGGGTTTGCACAGCCTCCTGACGTTCAGCCCCGATCGGGTCACCCAGGCTGAGCGCGCTCTTGAATGGGCGACTCGGTTGGTGGGCGGCAAAGGCGCCCTCATCATCGACTCGGACTCTTCCATCCTGACGTACCGAGGATTGAACGAGGAGGAGGCCAAGGCAGTTGCCGCTCGGGCGGCGGCCAGCCCCCAGGCCGGCGAGGTCCGGTCTCCGCCGCGAGGGTCGCCGACACTGGTCATTCCGCTCGAGCTGCAGGAGGGCGCCGGGGCGATGGTGCTGGTCGCCGGCGCCTTCACACCCCTTTTCGGCGACGACGAGGTGGTCCGCCTGCGTCAGTACGCCGGCAGCATCACCGCGGGCCTGGATCGGGTGACGTTGAGCGCGCGCATCCGAGACCTCGAGAAGGCGAAGACCGAATTCATGAACATCGCGTCGCACGAGCTGCGCGGCCCGATGACGGTCATCAAGGGCTACCTGACCATGCTGGAGAGCGGCTCTCTGGGTGCCATCGCGCCCAGGGCCATGTCCATCCTCCCGCTGCTCATCGCCAAGGCGGACGAGGTCAACTCGATGGTCGAGCAGATGCTCGAGGCCGCGCGGCTCGAGGAGGGACGATTTGGCCTGCGCAAGGAGCGCGGCGACATCGTCGAGCTGACCGAGCTCGCCATCGACAGCGTGCGGCCCATGCTGGCCCAACACGACCTGGCGGTCGAGCTGCCGCCGGCGCCCATCCTCGCGGAGGTTGACTCCGAGCGGTTCCAGATCGTGGTCAAGAACCTGATCACCAACGCGATCAAGTACTCGTCGGCAGACAGCCCGATCGCCGTCCTGGTCAATCGCAATGGCAAGACCGCCCGGGTGATGGTCGTCGACCAGGGGATCGGCATCGCTCCCGAGGACCAGGCGATCCTGTTCACCAAGTTCGGTCGCATCCATCGGGAGTCGACCATGCATGTCGCGGGCTCGGGGCTGGGCCTGTGGCTGTCGCGTGAGATCGCTCGCATGCATGACGGGGACATCAAAGTCGACTCGACTGAGGGCGAGGGCAGCACGTTCATCTTCGAGGTTCCGATAATCGGGTGAGATGGACATCCCCATCCGCACGCGATTCGAGCTCCGCCGGCCGCTTGATCTCGCCCTGACGATCGCGCCGATCGGACAGGGTGCCTCCCTGCGATTACACGACCGCGAAGCATGGCGCGCGACCCTCACGCCCGAAGGCGCCGCCACGGTTCATCTGATGCATCGGGACGGCGCGGTCGAGGTCGAAGCCTGGGGGCCAGGCGCCGGATGGGCCGCGGCGGGTGCCGCAGCCCTGTGTGGGGAGGAGGACGACGACTCGGGCTTCCGGCCCGCTCATCGCCTGCTCGCCGATCTGCACCGCCGGCATCCCGGCCTGCGCCTGCCCAAGACTCGAGCCGTGTTCGAGGCCCTTGTGCCGACGGTGCTGGCGCAGAAGGTGACCGGCGTGGAGGCGCACCGGTCCTACGCCGCGCTGGTTTCCGCGCTGGGTGAATCCGCGCCCGGGCCGGCAGGACTCACGGTTCCTCCTTCCGCCGCGGTCCTCGCGCGCACGCCGTACTGGACGTTCCACCGCTTCGGAATCGAGCGGCGCCGGGCGGAGGTGATCATCCGGGCCGCCCGCAGCGCGACGCGCCTGGAGGAGGCGGTCGGCATGGACCTTCCGAGCGCTCGCCTCCGTCTCGAAGCCTTTCCCGGCGTCGGCCAGTGGACCGCGGCCAAGGTCGCGCTGGTCGCGCTCGGCGACGCCGACGCGGTCCAGGTCGGCGATTACCACCTGCCCCATTCCATCGCCTACGCGCTCGAAGGCAAGATAAGGTCGACGGATGAGCGGATGCTCGAGCTGCTCGAGCCGTACAGGGGTCATCGCGCGCGCGCCATCCGGCTGATCGCGCTCGCGGGCATCGCAGCTCCGCGATTCGGACCTCGGATGCCGGTCCGCAACATCGCGCGGAGCTGAGCGGTCGCGCTAGTCGAGCTTGGCGAGCTCCTCCTCGACCAGGTTGACGAGCTCGCGCATGCCTTCGGTATCGAAGACCAATTTCGCGCCGGCAGCCTTGAACAGCTCGGGCAGCGGCCGGGTGGCGCCCAGGGCCAGGGCCTCGCGGTACTTGCGCACGGCGTCTTCGCGGTTGTGAAGGCTGTTCCGCCACACCTGCAGGGCTCCGAGCTGCGCGATGCCGTACTCGATGTAGTAGAACGGGCTCGCGAAGAAATGCGGCTGCATGTACCAGCGCGCGATGCGCTCGCGGTCAAGGCCCGTCCAGTCGACGGTGGCGCCTTCGAAGCGGCGCCGGAGCTCGAGCCACTTACGGTCGCGCGCATCTGCGTCGTGCCCGGCTTCGTCGAGGTAGATCCACTGCTGGAACGCGTCGACTGACGCGCAGTGAGGGAAGAACAGGATGATGCCTTCGAGCAGATCGGCCCGCGAGCGCCGAGCGTCCTGCGCTGAGTAGTAGCCGCCGTTCTCCTTGGCGATAAACGGTGAGGCGAGGAGCTCCATCGACATCGACGCCACCTCGGCCATCTCGGACCCCATATGCCGCTGAAACAGCAACGGAAGGTTCGAGGCCTCCACCGAGTGGAAGGCATGGCCGGACTCGTGCAGCAGCGTGCGCACGTCGCCGTCAACGCCGACCGCGTTCATGAAGATCAGGGGCAGCTTCCTGAATGGCAGGGTCATGCAGTAACCGCCAGGAGCCTTGCCCTTGCGATTGTCCAGGTCGAGGAGGCCGGCGTCGTCCATGGCCTGGTAGTAGCCGCCGAAGTCGGGATCGACGTGGGCGAAAATCGGCGCCGCGGGATCGATCAAGCCTCTGATGTCGTCGAATGGTTCGAGCGGCAGACGGCCGGATGGATCTACTGACGTGTCCCAGGGTCGCAGCGTCTCGAGGCCCATGCGGCGCCTGCGCTTTTCAGTGATCCGTTCGACTGCCGGCAGCACAGCCTCCTCGACGGAGACGTGAAAGCGCAGACAGTCTTCCGGCGTGTAGTCGAAGCGGTTCTTCTCGCGGTGGGCAAAGTCGCGGTAGTTGGCGAAGCCGGCGTTCCTGGCCACCTTCTGCCGCAGGTCGTACATGCGGTCGAAGATGCCGGCCAGGACGTCGCGCTGCTCGATGTACGGCTGAGCTCGCAGCCTGAAGGCGCGCTCCCGCACAGTGCGGTCGGTGGAAAGGAGAAACGGCAGGAGCTGGGCGGGGGTCTTCTCTTCGCCGTCCCACTGGACGGTCATCGCGCCGTTGATCTTGGCCCACTGCGTGCCCAGTTCTGAGATCTGTGCGAACAGAGGCACGTTGGCCTCGTCGAAGATGTCCATCTGGTTGCGAAACCTCTGGATCATCGTTTCGAGCCCGGGGCGCACATAGCCCAGCTCAACGAGTCTTGCCTGCAGCCGTACTCGCTGCTCGTGCGCGCGGGGCGAGATCTGGGTCCCGAACCGCAGCTGCGCGGCCTCTCGGTCCGTATCGGCCGTGTCGCAGGAGTAGGCGAAGTTGGCCAGAGCCGCCGCCTCCGACAGCAGCGACTCGAATCGCGACCAGTCGGCGAGCCACTCCTCGACATTGCCGGCGTCGAGCGGGCGGCTGGCCAGCGCCTCGTAGTACGGGAGGACGTCCTCCCAGGAAGCATCCTTGAATGCGTCCGGAGTCTCCGGAAGTACTTTCGCGGCCATCACACACCCTCCACAGCCGTTGAGCGCACGCTTGCCTGCACGCGGGCTCGACACTTCATCGTATAGAAGTGATGGAACGCGAGGAACGTAAGTCGTCCTCGTCGATGCGGCTTCCCACCGCTGTGCGGGCGGCTGCGTTGGCCGCGGTCGGCGGAGGCCGCCTGCAAAAGGAATTCGCGTGGATGAGCTGGGCCGGGACGGTCTGGCGGCTGGAGGGCCAGAACGGCGCCGTCTACGTCAAGCGCGCGGGCGACTTGAAGGCCGAGCACGATCGCACAGTGTGGCTGGCCGGCCGGCTGCCGGTGCCGGAGGTGCTGGGCCTGTTCCGCGGCTTCGGCGACGACTGGCTCCTGACTCGCGCCGCCCGGGGGATCCCGCTCTCTGATCGCGCCCTCGGTTGGGAGCCGTCACGCGTCGCCAAGCGGTTGGGGGAGATCCTTCGCGACATCCATGCGGTCGACGCCACCGGCTGCCCATTCGGCGAGCCGCGACCGGGCCACGTCCTCATTCATGGCGACTACTGCCTGCCCAACGTGCTGGTGGAAGACGGCCGCCTCAGCGCTCTCATCGACCTCGGTCTGGCGGGCCTCGGCGATCCTCAGGACGACCTCGCGGCCGGAGTGTGGACGCTGCAGTACAACTTCGGGCCGGGCCTTGCGCGCGAATTCCTGGACGCCTACGGTTGGCCGCCCATGAGCGACAAGGCGATCGAGCGCCTGAGGCGTCGCTACAGTCGCTAGCTCGTTATGACCGTTTCCGCCCTTTTGGCGCCAACGGGGCCCTATCTGGTTTGGAATTCCGCCCTTTTGGCGCCAACGAGGCCTTTTCGCGTTTGATCGGAAGGACCGTATCGACGGCCCGCCAGCAGTACCACGCGGCGATGGACCGGTAGGGCCGGAACTTCTCACCGTCCGCCTGCAGGGCCTTCGGCTTGATGACCTCTTTGAGCCGGTGCGCGGTCGACCAGCCCTTGCGCACGCCATAGTCGTCGACGGGCCACACATCGAGCCGGCGCAGCTGGAACAGCAGGAACATTTGCGCCGTCCACGGACCGATGCCGCGGACCTGCACCAGGCGCGCGATCAGCTCGTCGTCGGAGAGCGAGTCCACATCGCCGAGCGGGACCGTGCCGTCCTCCACCTTTCGCGCCAGGTCGGTGACGGCAGCCGTCTTAGAGCCGCTCAAGCCGGCCGTTCGCATCGCGCCTTCGGGCAGAGCAAGCACCCCCGATGGCGAAAGGCCGTCCGCGAAGAGCTTGAGGAAGCGGCCGTGGATCGCGTTGGCCGCGGCACCGGCCAGCTGCTGAAACATGATCGAGCGCACGAGGGCGGCGAACGGATCCTCGGACGGCCCGCGCAGCGTCACCGGGCCCACCGCCTTGATCAGCCGCGCCATTGCCGGGTCGCGCCGAGCGACGAGTCTCGTGCCTCGTGCCAACTCGGCCGGCGTGGGGCGGGGGTCGGCGGTGGCGCTCAGGCGAACTCGGACATGAACTGCGCGAACTCGCCCCGGGTGAGTCGCAGCTGGTCCTCGCCCAGGTCAACCAAAGGGCTGTCTGGGATCCGCTCGCTGGTGGCGAAGTCGACCGAGGCCGGGTCGAGGTAGAGCAGCCCGGTCACCAGATGGCCAGCTGCGCGGCCCTCTTCGATCACCTTCATGGCGGCGCGGCGGTCGGTGGGGTCGTGGTCCTCGCCCAGCTTCTTGAGCAGGATGTGCGACCCGTCGTGGAGCTCCACATCCCGTACGGTCCCCGGCTCGTAGTCGACGTGGACCTCTTCGAAGAAGGGGATGAAAGAGACGTCGGCGATCGATTCTTCGTGGTCCTTGATCCAGCTGTAGCTCTTCGTCGAGCCATCGTGGTCGTTGAAGGTGACGCAGGGCGAGACGATGTCGAGGACCGCGGTGCCCCGGTGGGCGATGGCAGCCTTGATCAGCGGCACGACCTGCTTGCCGTCGCCGCTGAAGGACCGCGCGACGAAGGTGCAGCCGAGGGTCAGCGCCACCGCGCAAGGGTCGATGGGCTGGAAGGTGTTGACGGCGCCCTTCTTCTGCACGGAGCCGAGGTCTGCCGTGGCCGAGAACTGGCCCTTGGTGAGGCCATACGTGCCGTTGTCCTCGATGATGTAGGTGCAGTCGATGTTGCGGCGGATCATGTGCATGAACTGGCCGAGGCCGATTGACGCGGTATCGCCATCACCGGAAACGCCGAGCATGATCAGCTGTCGGTTGGCGAGCTGAGCGCCTGTGGTCAGGGCGGGCATGCGCCCGTGCACGCCGTTGAAGCCATGAGCCGCTTCGACGAAATATGCGGGCGTTTTCGAAGAGCACCCGATGCCGGACATCTTGGCGAGGCGGTGCGGTTCCACCCCGAGCTCGTAGAGCGCCTTGATCATGTGGTTGGTGATCGAGTTGTGCCCGCACCCGGCGCACAGCGTGGTGGCCGCGCCCTTATACGCATCGCGAGGCAAACCAACTCGATTCAGGGTCGTGCTCATGCGGGGACGGCCTCCGATTCGAGTAGGGGTTCTGTGATGGCGTCGGCAGGGATGGGCTGGCCGTCGTAGTGGCGAATGGAGCGCAGGCGGTCGACGAGCGCCGGGGGCAGGGCGAGGCGAAGGAGGTCGTAGACCTGGCCGTCGCGGTTCTGCTCGATGACGTACACGCGCTCGTGTCGCGAGACGAACTCGGCGACCTGCGCGGACAGCGGCAGGGCCCGGATGCGCAGGTAATCGACGGGCAACTTCGCCGCCGCGAGCGCCGAGCGCGACTCCACGACGGCTGCGTGGGTGGAGCCGAACGCGATGAGCCCAATCTTGGATCCGGTCGATTCGTCGATCACCGGCGCGGGCAGTGCGGCGCGTGCGGTCTCGAACTTGCGCGACAGCCGATCCATGTTGGCCGCATACGCCTCAGCACTCTCGGTGTAGCGGGCATGCTCGTCGTGACCGGATCCGCGCGTGAAGTAGCCGGCCGCGGGGTGGTCGGTGCCTGGGAGCGTCCGGTATGGCACGCCGTCTCCGTCGACGTCGCGATACCTCGCCCACTCGCCGGCCAGGCGCTCGAGGTCGGCTTTTGACAGCACCTTCCCACGGTCGAACGGCTTGTCCGGGTACTTGAACTCTGGCGTCATCCAAAGGTTCATGCCGAGGTCGAGGTCGGAAAGCACGAACACGGGGGTCTGGAATCGGTCGGCGTAATCGAACGCGTCGCGGGCGAACTCGTAGCACTCCTCGACCGTGCCCGGCAGCAGCACCAGGTGCTTGGTGTCGCCGTGGGACAGCGTGTACGCAAACCCGACATCGGCCTGCGAGGTACGCGTGGGAAGTCCCGTGGACGGCCCGATGCGCTGGATGTCGAAGATGACGACCGGCACTTCGGCGTAATAGGCCAGGCCGGCAAACTCGGCCATCAAGGAGATGCCCGGCCCGGACGTCGAGGTCATCGCGCGCGCCCCTGCCCATCCGGCTCCGATGGCCATTCCGACGGCGGCGAGCTCGTCTTCCGCCTGCACGACCGCGATGCGCTTCTGACCTGTCTCCGGGTCGGTGCGGAAGCGCTCCGCGTAGGCGATGAGGTTCTCGCACAGCGAAGACGACGGCGTGATCGGGTACCAGGCCACGACGGTGACGCCGCCCATCAGGGCGCCCAGCGCGGCCGCCTGGTTGCCTTCGACGAGCACCTTGGAGTCCACGAGGCCCGTCATCGCCTCCAGGCGGTATGGGTCCTTCTTCGAGAAGTTGTCCTGCCAGTAGTCGAAGCCCACCTTGATGGCGTCGAGGTTCAGTGGCACCGCCTTGGGCTTGGACAGGAACTGCCTCGTGACCGCGTGCTCCAGGGCCTCCCACGGGATGCCGAGCAGCCCGGCGACGACGCCGACATAGATCATGTTCGCGAGCTGCTTCCGCAAGGTGTCGTTCTGGATCTTCGACTTGGCGAGCTTGGAGAACGGCACCGCGTAGTAGATGACGTCGGTGCGGGCGTCGGCGGTCGAGAAGACCTCCTCGTGCACCACGACGCCACCGGGGCGCACGGTCCGCAGGTCCTGGTGCCAGGTGGCGGGGTTGAAGGCGATCAGGATGTCGACCTGGTCCCGGCGCGCCATGTGGCCCTGGGGCGTGACGCGGAGCTGGTACCACGTCGGCAGGCCTTCGATGTTGGAAGGAAAGACGTTCTTGGGGGCCACCGGGATGCCCATGTGGAAGATCGCCCGGGTCAGGACCAGGTTCGCCGTTTGGCTCCCCGAGCCGTTGACGGTGGCGGCCTGGATGGTGAGGTCGTTGATGATCTGGTTGGTCACTTGGTCATGTGCAGCGGATTGTGAATTTTACGCGCACGTGCGAGCCGAACCAGGTGTTCGGGCCGCCGATTGGTTACAGTCCACAACTTGTGAAGGTCGGCACCCCCAAGGAGACCGCGCCCGACGAACGCCGGGTGGCGCTCGTCCCCGACTCGGCGACCAGGCTCGCCGCCGCCGCCCTCGAGGTCGACGTTGAATCGGGAGCCGGGTCGGCGGCATACATCACCGACGAGGCCTACGAGCGGGCCGGCGCCAAGATCGTGAAGGGTGCCGCCCCCCTGATGGGGGCGGCGGACGCGGTGCTCAAGGTCCAGGCCCCTTCGGCCGCCGAGGTCGAGCTGATCAAGAAAGGCGCGGTCCTGATCAGCTTCCTGCAGCCCGCCACCCAGGGGGACATCGTGCGCGCTCTCGCCAAGCGGGGGGTGACCGCCTTCAGCCTGGAGCTTCTGCCGCGCATCTCGCGAGCCCAGTCGATGGACGCGCTGTCGTCCCAGGCGTCGGCGGCCGGTTACAAGGCGGTCCTCATGGCGGCCGGGCGCCTGGGCAAGTTCTTCCCGATGATGATGACGGCGGCCGGCACGGTTCCGCCCGCGCGGGTGCTGGTCATGGGCGCGGGCGTGGCCGGCCTGCAAGCGATCGCGACGGCCCGCCGGCTCGGCGCGGTGGTCTCCGCCTACGACGTGCGCCCGGCTGTCAAGGAGGAGGTGCAGTCACTGGGCGCGACGTTCATAGAGCTTGCCCTCGAGACGCAGGAGGGAGAGGGCGGCTACGCCAAGGAGCAGTCCGAGGAGTTCCTGCGCAAGCAGCGCGAGCTCATTGGTGAGCACGTCGCCAAATCAGATGTCGTCATCACCACCGCCGCGGTGCCCGGCCGGCGTGCGCCGCTGCTGGTGACGGGCGAGATGGTGAAGGGCATGCGGCCCGGGTCTGTGATCGTCGACCTCGCGGCCGATACCGGTGGCAACGTAGAGCTGACCAAGGCGGGCGCGGACGTCGAGGTCGGCGGCGTGACGATCATCGGCACGCGGAACGTGCCGTCGACCATGCCCCTGCATGCGAGCCAGCTCTACGCACGCAACGTCGCCAACCTGCTGCTGCACCTCGTCAAGGACGGCGCGATCGTGCTGGACTTCGACGACGAGATCACGAAGGGCAGCTGCGTGACCCACGACGGAGAGATCGTCAACGAGCGCGCCAAGCAGCTAGCTGCGGCGCCGACCAAATGAACAGCGAGCTGCTGAACGAGTTCACGTTTTTCGTGCTGGCGGTTTTTGTCGGCATCGAGGTCATCTCCAAGGTGCCGACCATGCTCCACACGCCATTGATGTCCGGCACCAACGCGATCCACGGCATCATCCTGGTCGGAGCGTTGGTGATCGCCGCGGGCGCCGGCTCCCCGGTCACGATCATCCTCGGTCTGCTGGCTGTCGTCCTCGCCACGACCAATGTCGTCGGCGGCTTCGTCGTCACGGACCGGATGCTGGAGATGTTCAAGGGCCGGCAGACCACCAGGACTCAAGAACCGGTCAATCCCAAGTGACCGTCTTCTACGCCCTCGCCTACCTGCTGGCGGCGGTGCTGTTCATCCTCGGCCTCAAGCAGCTGAGCTCGCCCAAGACCGCCCGCAACGGCAACTTCACCGCCGCGGCCGGCATGGTCATCGCGTTGGGCGTGACCGTGCCGCAGCTGCGCTTCACGGCTGCGGGCGCGATCATCATCTTGATCGGGGTCGTCATCGGCGCGGCGGTGGGGACGATCGGGGCGCGCCAGGTGAAGATGACCCAGATCCCGCAAATGGTGGCGCTGTTCAACGGCGCCGGCGGCGGCGCCGCAGCGCTCGTGGCGGTGGCGGAGCTGGTCAGGTTCGGTCCTCACCCGCCGTTGACGGAGGCGTTGCCCAGCGTCTTCAGCATTGTCATCGGCTCGGTTTCCTTCGCGGGCAGCCTGGTCGCCTTCGCGAAGCTGCAAGAGCTGATGACCGGGACGCCGATCACCTACCCGGGACAGCAGCTTGTCAACGGCCTCCTCGCTGCCGCGATCTTCGGCTTCGTGATCGCCGTCCTGGCGATCGCATCGATTCCTTTCTCGTTCCTGGCCCTGATGCTTCTGGCCCTCATCCTCGGTGTCGCCTTCGTGCTGCCCATCGGCGGGGCGGATATGCCAGTCGTGATCTCGCTGCTCAACGCATTCACCGGGCTGGCTGTCGCCGCCAGTGGCTTCACGCTCAACAACTTCGCGCTGATCGTCGCGGGGACCCTGGTCGGCGCCTCCGGCAGCCTGCTGACCAAGCTCATGAGTGACGCCATGGGGCGCTCGCTTGGAAACGTCCTGTTCGGCGCGTTCGGCAAGGTGCAGGCTGCTGCAGGTGCTGCGGCGGGGAAGGAGGGTCGCACCGTGCGGACCGGTTCGGTCGAAGACCTTGCGACGCTGCTCGCATATTCGCGACGCGTGATCATCGTCCCCGGGTACGGGCTCGCCGTCGCGCAGGCACAGCACGCGGTCCGCGAGCTCGCGGACCTGCTCGAGAAAAGAGGCGTGGAGGTGAACTACGCGATTCATCCGGTCGCCGGCCGCATGCCCGGGCACATGAACGTCCTCCTCGCGGAGGCCAACGTGCCTTACGAGCAGCTCAAGGAGATGGACGAGATCAACGACGAGTTCAAGGACGCCGACGTCGTGCTCGTGGTGGGCGCCAACGACGTGGTCAATCCCGCCGCGCGCAACACGCCCGGCAGTCCGATTTACGGGATGCCCATCCTCAACGCCGACCAGGCCAAGAACATCGTGTTCATGAAGCGCTCGATGCGGCCGGGCTTTGCGGGCATCGACAACGACCTTCTCTACGATCCCAAGACCATCATGTTGTTCGGCGACGCGAAGGATTCGCTGACGAAGCTTGTCAACGCGGTCAAAGCCGCGTAACCCCTCTCCCCATCAGGGAGAGGGTTGGGAGAGGGGCGTGAGCCCGCATCAGCCGGCCTGAAATGCACGAGCCCCCGACCGGTGAGGGACGGAGGCTCGCGCCGCGAAGAGGGTGTGGTGCCTCGAATCCTAGGCATTGGGCCTTGGATCGGTTAGTGCGCAACCTACAAATCGAGCCCTGCTTCGTTGTGGCGCGACCCAGGGCACCTACAATCCTGAGCGGTGGACGGCCGCGAGATCGTGTTGCTGGTCACGGTCGCCGTGCTCGTGCTTTATGTGATCGCAATCGGCGGCGCGACGGCGACCGCGATCCGCATCAACGAGGCTTGGCGCCGGCGCCCGGTGAAGGTGACCGCCATCGGGCCCAGGGATGAGGGCGATGTGGTCCTGCAGGCGCCTGCGCTGCCGGCGGCGGTGCGCCGGATCCGCCTGGTCGGTTGGGTAGCGTTTCCCATCGCGCTGGTGCTGGCGGTCTTCGCGAACCGCAGCTTCCCATGGATAGCGCCCGTCGCGGTGCTGGTCATGGTTGGATTGAACGCGTTCTATTTCACTGCGATGCAGGGATTGGGCGAGCCGCTCACGCTGTCGAAGGACGGATTCCGGTGGGGTGTGCGGGGAAAGGAACGCTCGGTGCGCTGGATCCACGTGACCGACCTCGTCGGCGCGCGGCTCGGCGCCTTCAGCGGCATGAGGATGTCCGAGGCCGGCGAGTGGCAGGACCCAACGCTGCGGCCCAACGTCATTTTCTTCAGGCTCAATCGCGCTCTCGTGCACGCACCCAAGTCGCTGCTTCAGCGCATTCGCGGGTTCTCGTATTACGACGGCGCCATCCGCAACGCGTTCGGCGTGCCCACCGAGCAGCTCCTGCAGGCCATGCGCGAGTGGCAGCGCCTGGCGATCGATGCCGAATCGCCACCCTTTCGGCGTCCCCGCCCGGGCGAGCAAGCCGGGCGCGGGAAGCCAGGCGCCGGCTGAGAGAAGCTCAGGAGCGCGACTCCTTCAGGACGCGCTCGAGCGTTTTCGTGTCGAACGGATAAGCAAGCCGGAGTACAAAGTGCTGAAGGCCGGCGTCGAGCCATTCCTTGACGTCGCCGGGCGTTCTCACGTGCACATTCGCGGTGCGCTCGATCTCTTTCGGGTCACGCCCGATGCGGTGGCACCACTCGTCGAGGATGCCTGACTTACGTGCGTATTCGTCCGGGTCTCCGAGCGCGTTCCACATCTGCGCGTGCTCGGCCACCAGCCGAAGGGTCACCTTCTCGCCCCCGCCGCCGATGAGGATCGGCATCGGGCCCGCGGGCCCGGGCTTCAACTTCTTGATGCGCTCCTTGATTCGCGGTAGAGCCTCTTTGAGAGTGCGCAGCCTGTCTTTCGCCTCGCCGAACGCGAACCCGTACTCCTCGTAGTCGCGCTCGAACCATCCCGCGCCGAGGCCGAGCACGAACCTGCCGCCCGAGAGCTGGTCGATGGTGCCGGCCTGGTAGGCGATGAGATCGGGATTCCGGTATCCGATCGCGCTGACCATAGGGCCGATCTGTGGGGCCTTGGTGTCGATCGCCGCGGCCGCCAGCAGCGACCAGCACTCGAACTGGTTGCCGTTGGGGTCGCCGTAGAGTGGAAAGAAGTGATCCCAAAACCAGATGCTGTCCACCCCCAGCTCGTCGGCGCGGCGCCACGCGTCGCGCAGCTGCGCGATCGTGCATTGCTGCGGATGAATCGTGACCCCGACCTTGAAGCGCTTGGTTTCCGACATCGGTCAGGGATTATCCTCTCCCTCTCATGACGAATCGCTGGACGCCGGCCGAGGTCGATGCGACCACAGCGGGCCCGGATTTCTGGGCGCGCTACCACGCGTATCGCCGGTTGCGGCATGCCGAGACGCGCCCCGACGATCCGCTCCGGCCCGACCGCGTGATCGAGGACGGAATGAAGCGCGACGATCCGTTCGAAATCCACTACCGCTACGAGATTTCGGACGGCGGAAGGATGTTGAGCTGGTTCAGCGCCGAGGCGATCAGGCCCGGAGCGCCTGGTTACGACTCCAACCAGCATCTGCTGTGGGTCGAGTTTTCCGTACACCGCGACCACAGACGGCGCGGCATCGGCCGCAGCTGGATCCCTCTAGTGCTCCAGATCATGGACCGTAACTCCTACACGACGGCCGGCTTCAACACCGAAGAGGAGTCAGGCCATGCGTTCCTCAAATGGATCGGAGCCGAGCCCAAGCTGACCGGCGCGGAGAACCGCCTCAAGCTGGCGGACGTCGACTGGCCGATGATGCACCGTTGGGTTGACGAAGGGCGCAGGCGCTCGCCCGAAACCAAATTCGAGTCATACGATGGGCGCCTGCCGGAATCGATGCTCGAGGACTACGCCCCACAGCTGTCGAGCATGCTGAACACGATGCCGTTCGAAGAGCTCGACCACGGCGAGATCGTCGAGACGCCGGCAATGATCAAGGAGTGGTTCGCCCGCATGGACATGTCGGGCGAGGCCGGGCACTGGATGCTCACTCGCGAACCTGACGGGGTCATCTCCGGAATCACAGACATGTACTACGCCCCTTACAGTCCGACCATCGTTCAGCAGGGCTTCACGGGCGTGCGGCCCGACGCGCGTGGGCGGGGGCTGGGGAAGTGGTTGAAGGCCGCGATGGCCATCCACCTGCACGAGCTCTATCCCAAGGCCGAGTGGTTCGTCACCGAGAACGCAAGGTCCAACGCTCCCATGCTGGCGATCAACACCAGGATGGGTTTCAAGACCTACCGGGTCGGCAGCGAATACCAGATCACGCGCGATCAGCTCGCCGCGCGATTTCGCGAGGTCGCGAAAACCTCCTGAAGGTCAGGTCCGCGGCGTTTTAGGCTGCGCGGCTGCGCTGGATGCTGCGTGCGAGCAGGACGAGGCCGACCACGATCAGGAGCGCCGGCAGAGCGGCCTTGCCAAACCATCCGTAATCCATGTCGCTGATCCTGAAGATGGTGGCAAAGATCACGAAGCCGATCATGAAGATGATGGCGGCCACGAACATGAGGACGCGGCCCTGCCGGAGCAGGTGTGAATCGCGGTTCCGTATGCCCTGCAAGAAGAGCCCGAGACCGACCCCACCCGGGGCCACCAGCGGCCACGCGAACGCCCAGGAGGGCCAGTCGCCGGTGCTGCTCTGGTAAGCGAGGATCAGCCCGATCACGGTCAGGATCGCGCCCGGTATCAGCGCACCGGTGCCAAGGCTGATGTAGCCGACGACGAGAAGCGTCAGCCCTGGTATGACCACGAACAAAGGCCAGCTCTGCCCGGCATCGAAGCCCGTGAACTGGATCAACAAAGCGAACAGACCCAAGACCACCAGCACCACGCCGAACGCAACGCTCGATCCGGCCCGCCGAGCAGTAGACCCCGGTGCCACGTACGCCGGGGGGCGGGGTTGGTATGCGGGAGGCGGCGGTGCGCTGACGGCGGTTTCAGTGGCGACCGCCTCAGTTCGCTGGTCTTCAGCGGCTGCGGGCTCGACTGTGCTCATCGGAGGCGATGCCTCGCTCTCCGGCTGAGTTTCCGCAGCCGGCGCGGCGTCCTCTGGGGTCACGTCCGACGCGACGTCGGAGCTTTCGACGGGCTTGTCCTTGCCGGGCGCCCAGATGTCCGGGCTGCCGGCAAGCATGTCCGAGCTGACGTGGACGGTGGGCGAGCCTTCGCTGCCCTCAGACGGTGTGGCCGGAGGCGTTTCTTTCGATGTGGAGCGTTTGCGCTTGCTCATTGGGATTCCTTATACAGCAAGCCGGGCCTCTCGCTGATGGTCACGATTGCCTCCAGGGAGCCGGCAAGAGGTGGGCCAGGATCCGATAAACCTCGGGATTCAGGGCCAGCCCGACGTGGCTGCCCCTGACCTCGATCGCGTTTACATCGCGCCGCAGGCAAGCGCGCCAGTTCACGACGCCGTCGGAGCGCGAGTAGATCGAGGTGGTGGGCACTCGGGGCGCCGCCGCGAGGTCGCGCAGGAACCGCATCTCCACCGAGGCCGGGTGGCCATAGCGGAAGACGTTGTAAACATGAGCGGCCCGAACGCCCGCCATCGTGAGCGGATGGATGTCGAACGGATCGTTGAGGGGCGACCCAAGTGTGATGACCTGTTCCACGAGCTTGGGCTGGCGGTGCGAGAGCACCTTCGCGAGCACGCCCCCGCGGCTCTGGCCTACGAGCGAAACCCGCGCGCCGGTGCGGTGGTGCAGTTGCTGCAGAGCGTCGAGCAGCGGCCGCAGCATGACCTCCGAGTACGTGACGTTGAAAGTGACGCCTGCCATTTGGGGGCGGTATCCGATGCGCCGCAGCCACTGATACGGCGTGTGCAGGGTCCAGTCGCCGGCGAGGAAACCGGGGATCAGGATGACCGGACGCCCCAATCCTGGGGGGACCTCGACGCCGCGAAAAACCGGATCGCGGATGAGCCTGAGATATTCAAGGTAGATCCGGCCTTCGAGCCACATCGGCGGGACGGGGTCCCAGGTCCCCAGTTGGCGGAGGTCAGGGAGGACTGAGGCTGCGACCTCCTCCCAACGCCCGCGTCGTTTGCTGTGATGTTGTGAGGCCGTAGCCAAGTTAGATTCTGGGCGTCTCTCCGTTATGAAACCGCCACGGGCTCGGGGCCGATTCTATCTGCAAGCCACTCCACTAGAACGCTCAGAAACCGTTCAGGGGTCTCCATCATCGGCACGTGGCCTACGCCTTCGAGGACGCGCAGGGTCCAGTCAGGACGCCGGCGCACCAGCTCCCGGGCGGCTGCCAGCGGGATGACGCGGTCGAGCGAACCGTGGATCACCAGGGTCGGCGCCGTGACCCGTTTCACTCGGGTCCAGAAGCGTGGGTCCGTCATTCTCAGAGCGATCGAGCGCGAGGCCTGGATGAAAGCGCGGCTGCCTTGCGGGCCGAGGTGGCCTCGCTCTCGCGTGAGCTGTACATGAGCCTCGACGACGTCGGGAGGCACCCGCGAAGGATCGGCGCAGACAAGCTCGAGCGATCGCTGCACCAGAGTTTCCGCTCCCATGTCGCGCAGCCTGCGTTCGAATATCACCTCAGCCAGACCCGGGATCGAGACTGCCGCGGCCACGCCAAGCATCGCCGGGTCCGGCCTCGGGGCGTGGGCGAGCGGGATGGGAATGGCGGGGTCGACGAGGATGCACTCGGTCACCCGCTGCGGGTGGTCTGCCGCCTCGAGCACGGTGATGTGGCCCCCCATCGAGTTGCCCATCAGCACGACCGGTTCATCGATGACCTTGTCGATGAACGCGCGCACGAGCTCCGCGTTGGCGCCGACCGTCGCCGAGCGATGGTAGAGGGGCGTCTGGCCAAAGCCGGCGAGGTCGATGGCGATAGCGTGGTAGCGCTCGGCCAGCGCGGGACCGACCGCCATCCAGTTCAGGGCGTTGCCGCCCAGGCCGTGGACCATGAGCAACGGCTTGCCCTGGCCGCCGAAGTCGATGTAGTGGACCGGGCCGTCTAGGTCGGCGATCCTATGGCGCACTGCGTCAATCCTACGCCGCGGGGGTCAGGATCGCGCCCGCCAATCGCATCAGGATCTCTGCAATGGCGGTTGACGAGCGCCGGCCGTCCTGGTGGAGGCGGTCGAAGACCGCGAACGACGTGAGCGTGCCGATGACGTCCTCGGCCTCCTTCAGCGAGCAGCCGGGCCGGAGCTGGTCGGCCGAAGCCAGCCTCTCGGCGAGGGCGCGATCTTTGCTCGCGCCGGGGTCGCCCGGGGACGTCATCGCGGGGAGGGCGCGGAACAGTGCGGGATCGGAGGACCAGACCCCGCAGGCGGCGGTGATGCGGTCGCGCAGCTCCTCGCGGGGATCCGTGGCTCCGCTCGCGGCCGGCGGGCGGGTACGTGCGTGCGCTTCGCCCACGACCGCTCGCAGCAGCTCGGATCGCGACCCGAACCGGTTGTAGATCGTGAGCCGCGAGACGCCCGCACGGCGTGCCACGGCGCCGACGTTGAGCGCCGATCCGCCGCCGGCCGCGACCAGCTCGCGCGCGGCTGCCAGCACGGCGGCACGGGTGCGGTCGACTCCCGCCTGACGCTTGCCGAGGTCATGCCGGCCGTTCACGCCAGCACATTAACATACAGTATGTCAACCCAACAGCAATGACGCGATCGCCCCCTCGAATGGGCCGACCGCCTACCATCCCGTGCCGATGAGGCTCCCAGATCCGCTGGCTCTGCGCGAGCTGTCGGCCCTCTTGCGGGATCCGGTCTTCCGCGGTCGCGGCGTACCTCACGGCGACGGCCGCGCGGTATTGCTGGTGCCAGGCTTCCTTTCGGGCGATTGGGCGCTGACCGTACTGCGCGGCTGGCTGCAGCGCGTCGGGTATCGCGCTTACATGTCCGGGATCTATTTCAACGTGCGCGCGTCGGAGCACATGGTCGCCGGGTTGCGCCACCGCCTGGCCGAGATCCAGGCGACCGATCCCGCGCGAGTCACTCTGGTCGGGCACAGCCGCGGCGGTCTTCTCGCCAAGGTGCTCGCGCAGCGCCGGCCGGACGCCATCGAGCAGGTGATCGCGCTGGGCTCGCCGCTCGCCGACCAGTCCGACATCACTCCGCTGACCCAGGCCGCGGTCGGTGTCGTCCGCACCGCCAACGAGATCGGATTTGGTCTCAGGATGCGCCAAGAAGGACGATTCGCCTACGACCTCAGGCAGCCGCCTGCGGTGCCGACGACCTCCATCTACACGCGTGAGGACGAAGTTGTGAACTTCCGCAGCTGCATCCGTGCCGACATTCCATCGATCGCCGTTTGGGGCAGCCACAACGGGCTGGTGAGCAACCCCGAGGTCTACCGGCTTCTGGGCCGGCTGCTCTCACGACCACCGAGAAGTCCCCGCAAGCTCGACCCAGCTCGGGGAGCTCGCCGCCAAAGCCGCGATCGGCGCACGCCGACCCGGCCTTGATCACGATCGCGATCGTTCTGGCGCTGGTCGCGGCAGCGATGCATGGCACGTGGAACGTGATCGTCAAGGTCAGCGGCGACCCGACGGATACGCTCACCCGCGCGACGGCGGCGGCCGCGCTGTTGATGACACCGCCGGCATACGTGGCCTGGCTGGTCGCCGGCCGCCCAGGCCTTTCCATCGGAGCGGCCGGGCTCGCGTCGCTGTCAGCACTGCTCGAGCTCGCCTACATATTTCTGCTGTCGGCTGCTTACCGCCGCGGTGAGGTGTCGGTCGTGTACCCGATCGCGCGCGGCTCGGCGCCCTTGCTGGCCGTGCTCATCGGTCTTGGCTTGCTGGGGGAGAGGCTCGCGGCACCTCAACTGATCGGCGTAGGGCTGCTGCTCGCCGGCATCCTCGCGGTCACGCTCCCGCAAACCAGCGGGCGGGCCACCCTGCCCGCACTGGCGACCGGCGTTGCCATCGCCGCGTACACGACGATCGACAGGGTCGGGGTCAGGCTGGCAGCGCCGTGGCTGTATGGCTGGCTGCTGGTGGTGGTCTTGGCGACCGGGCTCGTCGTGGCGCGGTGGGTGGGCGCCCGCCTTAAGCGTCCACCGAACGAAGCCGGGCGACCGCCTTTGCCGAAGTCGGTCACATGGGGGCAGGCGATTGTCGTCGGCCTCTTCATGTGGGCCGGCTACCTGCTCGTCCTGGTGGCTTTGAGCATCGCGCCGCTCGCGGTCGTCGCCCCGGTCCGCGAGACCGCGGTCGTCGCGGTGGCGGTTTGGGGTGTGTGGAGGCTGCGCGAAAGACAGGGCGCCGCGCTCAAGCTGTCGGGCGCGGTGGCCACCCTGCTCGGGGTGGCATTGCTGGCCTTGTGACGCGTGTCTGCGGGCATGTCTAGGGCCGGTTTGGGGCCGATGATGCCGTGGTAAGGTAATTTCGTCGCCTGCACGTCGAGCGATGTTCGCCGCGGTCGTCGATTCTTCTCGAAAGGACCCGAGCGTTCGCGTGATTTACTTTCGAGAAGAGGAGTTGGAGATGCCGACAGGCACAATCAAGAAGTTGGTATCCGACCGCGGGTTCGGGTTCATCGCCGCCGAAGACGGGAAGGAGTATTTCTTCCACCGTACTGGTCTCGACTCGAGCGTGAACTTCGACTCGCTGGCGGGCGGAGAGCGCGTCAGCTTTGAGATCGAGCCGAGCCAGAAGGGCCCGCGCGCGAATCGCATCAAGCTTGCGTAGCTGAGCTGACCTTTACAGGCCGGTCGCCGAGGCGGCCGGCCTTTTTCTTTGGCATCGCTGGGCGCTCGGTGAGAAATGGCGGCCGTATCGGATGTGGGCGGCGGTCTACCTGCGGCGGACGCTCACGGGTGGGGCGGGAATGAAGCACTCGCGCGCCTCCGGCTGATTCCGTCTACGCAAACGGATCGGGTTGGATCACCTTGACGTCACCGAAATACTTCTTGACCGCCCTTGGCCTGCGATCGGTGACGATTTCCTCGCTGTCGACATCGTCGGGATAGGTGAGGTCGATGGTCAGCTTGCCGTCCTGATCGACCACGTACGACATGACGCGCCACTCTTCATTGCCCGGCTGTGCCTTCCACTGCTGCCACAGCTCGTAGACGAGCTGCTTGAAAGGGTGCGGGCCCAGCACGAGGCCCACGTCACCTCGGCGGTTCTTGTAGAGAATGTCCGCCGAGACCACACGGTCCTCCACCTCGGCGTAGACGAGGACCCTTCCGTCCCTATCGTCGCCCGCGATTGCGACGGCCTGGCGGCCGACGTCCTGAAGCAGCTCCTCCACGGCTGTCCCGCTCATCGTTTGCCTCCCACGCTACCTCCCGCCTGGGCCGTTCCCAAATTCGACGGACGCGGCCTGCCCGTCGATTGTGAACGAGACCTGAAGGTAGTCGGGGCGCAGCGACTCTCCTGGGTAGTGTGGCTTGACGAGAACATAGACGGGCTTCCCCGAATCCAGCCCTTTCTGCCATTTGTTCTCCAGGGCTTTGTATGGCCCGTTGTTGAAATCGCCGTCCTGCGCGAAATGGTTGAAGTCATCGAGCGGACCATTGAATCGTCGGGCCACATAGTGGCCGCCCGCGTCTGTAGGCCTGCGATCCTTGCCACCGGCCCTGAGCTGGGCCGCGTTGTCCCGCCCTTGTTTCGGATTCACCACCAACCATCCCTCGATCCTGGTCGGGCGGCCACGCCTGTCGAGGGTGTATCGGTATCCGTTCCGAACCACGACATTACCCCGCCGGTGACCAGGGGTAACCGCACCCAGGACAGCGCCAGTGCCTGCCGCCCCCGCCATCTCGGTGAGGTCGACGTGCGTGCTGCTGTGGAAGACGTTGACGTCGAGCTCCTGCTTGGCCAGGTCGGCTCCGCCGCCGACGACAGCGCCCACCACGGCGCGCCTCACCGCCGTGGCCAGGATCCTGCGAAGGAGCGCGATCACGCGGCCCTTGAGCTGCTGGACGATCTCGCGGCCCACTTGCTCGATCCCGTCGCGGATGATCCGGCGCAGGATGCCGCGCGTGATGAGGATCTCGCCGGCCGCGACGCCTTCGGATAGACCCAAGGTCTCGGGCGCCGCCAGCTGGTCGGCGATGATCTCGGCCGCCAGCAGGCCAAGCTGGGCGATGATCGCAATCTTCACGCCCTCGACCAGCGTCGCCATGCCGTCGAGCGCGGTGGCCATGTGGTCGGCTGCCTCCTTGGCCCGGTCGAAATCGCCGCCGCCACCTCCGACCCCATGCCAGTACCGCTCGAAGGCGTCGATCGACTCACCGCTGTTGTCGGCGGACACCTGGGCGGCCACCAACCTGGTGTCCTGGTTTACGCGTGTGAGCTCAGCGCCAAATGACCGCCAGGCCTGAGCGCACGCCCGCAGCTTGTCCTCATCCGCCTCGGGCCACATGAAGCCGAGCAGGTTGAGGACCCAGGTGAGGTCGTCCGGAAGCGTGAGGCTCATCAGAGACCCGAACGGATCTGATCGAATGCGGTCTGACCTGCCTGGTCCGCGGATTCGACGTTTTGACCCATCTGCTGCAGGCCCTCGGCGATGCCGGCCAGCTGGTCAGCCAGATGCTGCATCGCCTGCAGCCCCATGGAGCTGCACTCACCATAGGCTTCAGCGAAAACGCTTCCGATCTCGTCGCGACCCCATGGCGAGCCGGCGCCGAGCACTCTGGCTTGCAGGGTCTGGACAGCCTGCGCAAGCTCATCACTGGAGCGCTGAAACTGTTCGGAGGCGCTCCTCAGCGACTCCGGTGTGATCCTGAACTGCCCAGAGCCCATCTCCTACCCCAAACCTGAAATCCGGACGTCTGGCAGAAGGCCCCAACCGATGCGCCCATGCTAAGGCGCGGCGGCCCGTACGAACCGAATTAGAGCCACATTGCGGCGTACGAAGCGGGGCTTTTTCAACGCGAGAAGCGCCCGACGAGAGCGATCGCTCCCGCCCATGCCGCCGTGCCCACCGCGACGAGCGCCCACATCGTCGGAGCGATGATCGGGAAGTCGACGAGGGCGCCGAAGATGCACATCGCCCCCGCCCCCGCCAGCAGGAACGCGCCCGGCAGCAGCAGCCACGCGGTATACCACGGCGGCTGCACCGCGTCGCCCCGGTCGAAGCGCCGCGCGGCCAGGAACAACAGCCCGGCGGCGACGATGGCGGGGCCGGTCAGCTGGGCCGCCCAGCCTGGAGCCACCGACCCGGTCGCCGCACCCATGACCGGCTGCACTCCCGCCAGGATCAACCCCGCCGGCACCGCGAACGCGACCAGTCGCAACAGGTTGCTGGCGGGCGGCATCGTCCTGTAGCTCACAGCCTGCTCATTTGCGAGCGTCGAGGACATGGTTTCGCCCGGTGGTCGAGATCGTCCCAGGGTGGTCGCGCTTGAGCGTCGCGCGTGCATCCTGCATGAAACCGTCGCGCCGTGACGGATCCACGGTTTCGAGTCTGGACGCGCAGTCCCACCAGCCCGTGAACATCGAGACCAGGTGCTCGGCCGATTCCCACAGGACGACTTCCTCGATGACTTCAACGTTCGCGGAGGCGAATCCGGCATCAAACGCTGCCTGTCGGAGCGCCTCCCGGTTCCCGACCGTGTCGCGAGTCAGCTTCTGGTCGACCACCTCCGTTCGGGCTGGGAGCCAGCGGTCCAGCACCGTGTAGAGCAGATTCCAGGCCGCCTCCTCCACCGTCGAGACCGGAACACTGGCGGCGAGACCGCCGCCGGTCTTGAGCACCCGCCGTGCTTCGCGCAGCGCCAGCCCGAGATCGGGGGCGAACTGCAGCCCGTGGCCACAAACGGCCCCGTCGAACGTGGCATCGGCAAACGCGAGCTGCTCGATGTCCATGACCTCGAACCGCGCGTTCGAAATGTCGGCCGCCCGAGCCAATTCGATCATGCCGGGCGCCAGGTCGACGCCGATGACCTCGCCCCCTGGAGCGACCTGTGCGGCCAGGCGCCGGCTGAGGTTGCCGGGGCCGCAGGCGAGGTCGAGGATCCGCATCCCGGGCCGAGCTGCCGCCAGCTCGATCACTCGGGTCCGGCCGCGTGCCTCGCCTCGGGCCATGATGTCCTCGAGGCGCCGCTGGTACGCCTCCGCGTGGCGGCTGAAAACGGCGGGGAAGAAGTCCTTGGACTTCACGCCGGACGGCTCCACTTGCGCTCCAGCCAGGCCGCGACTGAAAGTGTTTCGGCGTTGGTCCGGCCGACGACCTGAATGCCGACTGGCAGTCCCGACGCCGGGGCCGGCAGCGCCACCACCGGCTGCCCGGTCGTGTTGAACGGACGTGTGAATCGCGCCAGGGGCTCGCGCACCTCGGTGCCGGCGTCGATGTGGGGCGCGACGATGGCCGTGGCGGGAAGCAGCAGGGCGTCGATGTTTTCCATGGCGATCTGCGCCCGCTCGCGCAGACGTGGCAACGCCAACAGCGCCGCTTCGAAATCGACCGCCAGGACCTCGAGGCCGCGCCTGATGTGGCCGATCACATCGGCGCCGTACTTCTCCGGGCATTCCGCCGCCCACCGCCGGTGGAAGGCGGCCGCCTCGACGAGCAGGATCGTCAGCCCGACGTCGAACAGCTCCTTGCGGGCGGGAAAATCGACCTCGGGTATCCCGTCCGAGACCAGCGCCCATGCCCGAGCGGTCTCCGCGTCGAGGCCCGCGACCCATCCGGCCGGCACCCCCAGCCGCGGAGAGCGAACCGGCGCCACCGCCATCGATTCGCCCGTCATCATCGAGTAGGCGGCCGCCGCCGTGGCGACGTCGGGCGCCATAGGCCCGAGAGTGTCCAGCGAGCGGCTCAGCGGGATGACGCCGGCCGTGCCGACGCTGCCCAACGCCGGCTTGAAACCAACGACGCCGCACAGGGATGCCGGAATGCGGATCGAGCCGCCCGTGTCGCTTCCGATCGCCCAATCGCACATTCCCGCCGCCACCGCCACCGCCGATCCGCCCGACGAGCCGCCCGCGACGCGGCTCGGGTCGTATGGGTTTCGCACTGCTCCGTAGTGCGGATTGACACTCGTCACGCCGTACGCGAACTCATGCAGGTTGGCCTTGCCGACCACCACGCAGCCGTGGGCGCGGATGCTCTTGACGACGGGCGCGTCGTCGGCGGCGGGCACCTCGGGGAGGATGATCCCGCCCGCCGTCGTGACCATACCGGCCACGTCGACCAGGTCCTTCACCGCGACCACCGGGCCGGTACCGGTCTCGGCGGTGATGGAGATGAAGGCGTTCAGGTCCGCGCGCTCGCCTATACGCCGGCGCGCCTCCGCGAGGTCCATCGGGCCAATTCTGGCAGCCGGGGAGTTATCCTCCCGAGCATGTCTCAACCGATGGGCGGGGTCGGCCCGAGCATCGCGTGGCTCAAGGTCGACGTGCTGACGGCGTACCAGCGCATCACTGCCGAGATGCAGGTGCACGGCCGGCTGCGAGACACGATGAACGATCCGGAGTCGTTGTTCCACCTTCGCAACGTGAGCGCGGAGCCGCTGATGCCTGGCGCAGTGCCACTCAACGGCGTGCCGGAGGGCACGTTCAACAAGTTGGCGGTGTGCGGCATCCGCACCATTGACGCTGAGCCTCCATTGCCCGACCAGCCGGAGGTCATCCGGCGATTCGTGATGTTCCAGGGGACCAGTTTCATGGTCACCGGAGCGGCGGAATTTCCGAAGCTGTCAGACCCGAAGATGCACGCAGAAGTCCTCATGAAGAGCCGGTTCTTTCCCATGGTTGACGTCACTGTGGTGGTCATCGGGACTGCCGGGAAGAGCTGGACGCAACCCGCTATCTGGATCAACCGCGACCTGATGATGGCGCTTTATCTCGGTTAGGCCCGGCTCCCGAACAGCCCGCGCACCCGAGCCCACAAGACCGAGAACAGCAGTCCGAACGCATTGACCGGCTTTGCCGTGGCCGGCTCGCGTGCCGGTGCCGGCATCAATGTCGAGGACGGCGAAGACGGCGAAGACGATGTTGAGGGGTTGGCGGAGGTTCCCGAGTGGGGCTCCTCGGCCTCGATGTTGGCGGCGATGCATACGGCCATCTCTCCGACGAGCCGGCGTGACACGTCCTCCATGACGCCGCGACCGAATTGTGCGACTCGACCCGCGACGTTGTACTCGGTGACGATCTTGACGGTGGAGCCGGCGCCGTCGGGGATCACGCTCATGCTCGCCTTCGCGCGCGCGGATCCAGGCCCGGTGGTCTCGCGGCCCTCCGCCTCGATCGACGCCGAGTGGGTGCTGTCATCCCGATCGACGATCCGAGCCGTGCCGTTGTATGCGACCGTGACCGGACCGACCTTGATCTTGACCTTGCCCTTGAAGGTGCTAGGGTCGACGACTTCGGAGAGCTCAGCGCCAGGCACGCAACCCGCGACTTTGTTCACGTCCAGGAGGTAGGCGAACACCCGCTCGGGGGGCGCTGCCACAGGGAAGGAATTTTCTAGTTGCAATTCCGGCGTAAAAGTAGCGCAATTAGGGGAGACCGTTTCGGCAAGCTTTTGTTGCCCGCCGGCGCTACAAGCGCCCTCACCAGAGTTGGGAGGAACCGTATGAAGCACAAGGTCGCCACTACCATCAACGGCCGCCGGCACGAGGATGAGGTCGAGCCCAGGCTCTTGCTCGTGCATTACATTCGGGATGTAGCCGGCCTGACGGGCACGCATGTCGGATGCGACACCAGCCAATGCGGGGCCTGCACGATCCTCGTCGACGGCAAGGCGGTGAAGAGCTGCACGATGTTCGCGGTCCAGGCCGAAGGCAAGAGCCTCACCACGATCGAAGGCATGGCCAAGGATGGCGAGCTCCATCCGCTGCAGCAGGCGTTCTGGGACGAGCACGGCCTTCAGTGCGGCTACTGCACGCCGGGGATGATCATGGCCGCCGCTTATCTGTTGTCAGAGAACCCAAGCCCGACTGATGACGAGATCCGGAAAGGCCTCGAGGGCAACCTCTGCCGCTGCACGGGCTACGTGAACATCATCAAGTCGGTGCGGTCAGCCGCCAAGACTATGAGTGGGCCGACCGCCACGCGTGCCGGTGAGAAGTCCGTGGCGGGGAGGAGCTGACATGGCAGTCACGACGATGATTGGAGCCAAGATCCACCGCCGCGAGGATCCGCGGCTGGTCAGTGGCGAGGGCCGCTACGTTGACGACTTCACCCGACCCGGCACCGCGCACATGGCGGTGGTACGCAGTCCGCATGCGCACGCTCGCATCAAGAGCATCGACCTCACGGCCGCCTCCAAGGCCCCTGGCGTCGTCGCCGTGTACACGCACAAGGATTTCGCCAAGGTCATCGCGGGCGTCATGGCCACTGCGCCGTTCTTTGTGCCGGAGAAGAAGCAGGTGCCGCCCCGATTCCCAATCGCGGACAAAGAGGTGGTGTTCCAGGGAGAAGCGGTGGCAGTCGTGCTGGCCGACACAAAATATCAAGCGGCCGACGGCGCCAGTCTGGTCGACGTCGACTATGACCCCCTGCCCGCCGTGACGGACCTGGGCAAGGCACTTGAGGCCGATAGTCCCAAGGCGCATTCCGGTGCGCCCGACAACGTGGGCTGGGAACAGACCTTCATCCCCGACGATCCGGCGGCCATGAAGGAGGCCGACGTTGTCGTCAAGCAGCGCATCGTCCAGCAGCGACTGGCGCCGACGTCGCTAGAGACGCGCGGTGTGTTGGCCGAGTACTCGAAGGCCGACGGCACGATGACGATCTGGATGTCGAGCCAGAACCCGCACCTGATCAGGCTCTTGCTGGTCGCCGGCCTGGGGTTTGCGGAGAGCAAGCTTCGCATCATCTCCCCCGACGTGGGTGGTGGCTTCGGCAGCAAGATCAGCCCCTACCCGGAGGATTACCTGGTGCCGGCATCGGCCAAGCTCAGCGGCCGTCCGGTCAAATGGATCGAATCTCGCACTGAGGCCCTACAGATCACGAGCCATGGACGCGGCGAGATTTTCGATGTCGAGGCGGGTGCCAAAAAGGACGGCACCCTTGTGTACCTGAAGATCACGCAGTTCATCGACGTCGGTGCTTATATGCCGCTGACCAGCTCCGTCCAGACCGTGGCGTGTTTGGTCTCCGGCGGTGCTTATGTCTGGAAGCACATAGCGGCGCGCACCGTGGGTGTGCTTACGAATCGCGTGTCGACGGATCCATACCGCGGGGCTGGTCGCCCTGAGGCTACCCACAACGTAGAGCGGATCATCGACTTACTCGCCGACGCGCTCAAGATGGATCCGGCTGCGCTCCGACAAAAGAACTTCGTCAAGGAATTCCCGCATACAAGCCACTTCGGCCTGGTCTACGACTCGGGCGCGTACGGGGGCGCGCTGGAAAAGGCGATGGAGATCGCCGGTTACGAGAAGCTCCGCCGGGAGCAGGACGAGGCGCGTAAGAAGGGCCGGTTCATGGGCATCGGGATCTCGAGCTGGATCGAGATCTGCGGGTTCGGACCCAGCGCCGGCACCGCGCCCGGGACGGGCGGTCTTGGGCTCGTGGACTCTGCGCAGGTGCGCGTCTTTCCAACTGGTTCGGTGGCCGTCTACGTCGGCACGCATTCACACGGCCAGGGACACGACACGACGTTCTCGCAGATCGCGGCGGATACCCTGGGCGTCCCATACGATTCGATCGAGCTTCGCCACGGCGATACGGGCGAGGGTCCAGCCTTCGGCCACGGCACGTACGGCAGCCGCTCGCTGGCCGTGGGCGGCATGGCCGTGCACAAGGCTTGTCAGAAGGTGGTGGACAAGGCGACCAAGCTCGCCGCCCACTTGTTCGAAGCAGACGAGGCGGACGTTGTCTTCGACCACGGCCAGTTCTATGTGAAGGGCAGCCCGGACAAGCGCAAAGCGCTCGGGGAGGTCGCTTTCGCAGCGTACGGTGGTTCTCTACCCGCCAGCATCGAGCATGGGCTGGAGGCGGTCGCCTATTTCGACCCGGTGAATTTCAGCTGGCCCTTCGGCACTCACATCGCGGTCGTCGAGATCGATCCCGAGACCGGCGACGCGGACCTCAAGCGATATGTCGCAATCGATGACTGCGGCAACGTCATCAACCCGATGATCGTCGACGGCCAGGTCCAGGGCGGCATCGCCCAGGGAATCGCGCAAGCACTCTACGAAGAAGTCGTCTACGACGATGAGTCCGGACAGATGAAGACCGGGACGCTCACCGATTATCTGGTTCCTACGGCCAACGAGTTCCCGACGTTCGAGCTCGACCGCACGGTGACGCCAACCCTCGACAACGCGCTGGGCGTGAAGGGCATCGGCGAGGCCGGCACAATCGCGGCGAGCGCCGCAGTGATCAACGCCATCTGCGATGCGCTGGCGCCGCTTGGCATCAAGCATGTCGACATGCCTGCCAGCCCGGACCGAATCTGGAAACAGATGCGTGACTCGCGCGGCACGTCCCATGACGGAAAGGAGGCTCGCAAGTGATCCCCGCCGCATTCGAATACTCCCGCGCCTCGTCGGTCGACGAGGCATCGAAGCTTCTCGACAAGTACGGCGATGAGGCCAAGGTGCTAGCAGGCGGGCACAGCCTCATCCCGCTCATGCGCCTGAGGCTGGCTCAGCCAACGGCGCTCGTCGACATCAACGGCATCAAGGGCCTCGACCAGATCAAGGTGGAAGGCTCGAAGGTGCACGTCGGCGCCCTTGTGCGGCACGTCCAGATCCAGAATTCAGATGTGCTCAAGGACAAGCTGCCGCTTCTTGCCGAGGTCGCCGGCGAGGTCGGCGACAACCAGGTCCGAAACATGGGCACGATGGGCGGCGTGATCGCTCACGCCGACGCGGCGGGCGACTACCCGACGATCGCCCTGATGCTCGACGCGGAGATCGTCACCAACAAGCGGAAGATCCAGGCCAAGGACTTCTTCAAGGACCTGTTCACGACGCCGCTGGCCGCCAACGAGATCGTCACCGAGGTCGTATTCCCGGTGGCCGACGGGCCGCACAAGTACATCAAGTTCCGGCGCCGCTTGTTCGACTGGGCCATCGTGGGTGCCGCCGCCCAGAAGATGAACGGCGATTGGCGGATCGGCTTGACGAACGTGGGTCCGATCCCGGTGCGGGCGAAGGCCGTCGAAGACGCCTTGCACAAGGGGGCCAAGCCTGAGGAGGCCGCCCAGCACGCGTCCGATCGGCTCAGCCCGTCGGGCGACCTGCGGGCCAGCCCGGAATACAAGAAGCATCTGGCGCGGGTGCTGACCAAGAGAGCGATCGAACAAGCGGGCTGAAGGCCCGGTACTGTTTGGCGGGATGACGGCTCCGGCGAGCATCGACGAGGTAGAGCGGCGCCTGCGCGAGCGCCGCTATATCGGTGACCGCGGTCTGGCCACGTCCATATTCCTGGCGCTGAAGCTCGAAAAGCCCCTGTTCATCGAGGGCGAGGCCGGCGTGGGCAAAACCGAGGCCGCCAAGGTCATGGCGGAGGTGCTGGGCGCGCGCCTCATCCGCCTGCAGTGCTACGAGGGCATCGACCTCGCGCACGCCGTCTACGAATGGAACTATCCGCGCCAGCTGCTCCACATCCGCCTCCTGGGCGAAGGGGAGGACCGGCGAACCGCCGAGCGTGAGATCTTCAGCTCGGAGTTCCTTCTGCGCCGGCCGCTGCTGGACGCCATCGACAACGACGACCCCACGCCGCCTGTGCTGCTGATCGACGAGATCGACCGGTCAGACGAGGAGTTCGAGGCCTTCTTGCTCGAGCTGCTCTCCGACTTCCAGGTCTCCATCCCAGAGATCGGGACCATCAAGGCCAAGAAGCCGCCGTTCGTCGTCATCACATCCAACCGGACGCGCGAGGTGCACGACGCGCTCAAACGTCGCTGCCTCTACCACTGGATCGACTACCCAGACCTCGAGAAGGAGGTCGAGATCGTCCGCGCCCGCGCGCCGGAGGCGGCCGAAGGTCTTGCTCGAGAGGTGGCGGCGCTGGTCCAGGGCCTTCGCACCATGGAGCTGTACAAGATGCCGGGGGTGGCGGAGACGCTCGACTGGGCGCGATCTCTGGCCGCCCTCGGCGCTACGCGAATCGACGCCTCCCTCGTGGACGCGACCCTGGGCGCCGCGCTCAAGTACCAGGAGGACCTGGAGCGCATCCGTCAGCAGGTGCCGGCTCTGGTCGAGAAGGCAAGAGGTGCCTGACGCAGTCTCCCTCCCCCTGCAGGGGGGAGGGCCGGGGAGAGGGGAGGGGGCCGATCTGCTGCCCCGCCTGGGCGCGTTCGCCCGGCTCCTCCATGACGCCGGCATGGAAGCCGGCCCTCGCCGGCTCACCGACGCCACCCGCGCACTCACCTTCATCGACCTCAAGAAGCAGCACGATTTCCGCGGCACGCTCAGAACTGTGTTCGTGAGCCGCAAGGACGAGATCGCGACCTTCGAGGCCGCTTTCGACATCTTCTGGGCGCCTCCTGATCCGCGCGCGTCGGCCGGCGTCATGCCGGGCCGAACGCGATCGTTGCCCATGTCACCGGAGCGCGCGAAAGCCTGGGCGAACGCACTCGGCCTCAACACCTCGCAGATGAATCGCGAGCAGGAACCGCGCACCGTGCCGGAGACCTCGAGCGGCTACAGCGCCGAGGAGCTGCTGCGCCACAAGGACTTCGACGCGATGACATGGCAGGAGACCGAGCAGGTCCAGCGCCTGCTCGCGCAGTCGCCGTGGCGTGTCGCCGAACGCAAGACCCGGCGGCTTCGCGCGGCGAGATCCGGCGCGATCGACCTGCGAAGGACGGCTCGGCACGCCATCCGTTCCAGCGGCGAGCTCGTGCGCCTCTTCAACAAGCGCCCAAGGCTCCGGCGGCGGCCAATCGTCCTCGTGTGCGACGTCAGCGGCTCGATGGAACGCTATTCGCGCATCCTGATGATGTTCGCGCACGCGATCGCGCGCCGCGAAGACCTCGAGGCTTTCGTGTTTTCGACCCGGCTCACCCGCATCACGCGACTGCTGCGGCATCGCGACCTCGACAAGGCGCTCACGTCCGTGAGCAAAGGCGTGCACGATTTCAGCGGAGGCACCCGCATTGGTGAGGCGCTCGCCGACTTCAATCGCCGTTGGGCGCGGCGTGTGCTCGGTCACGGCGCGGTCGTGATCATCGTCAGCGACGGCTGGGATCGCGGCGATCCGGCGCAGCTCACCGCCGAGCTGATCCACCTGCGGCGCTCGGCGCACCGGCTGATCTGGTTGAATCCGCTGTTGGGGTCGGATGGCTACCAGCCGCTCACTCGGGGCATGGTGGCGGCGCTGCCTTATTGCGATGACTTCCTGGCGGTGCACAACGTTCAGGCCCTCGACGACCTCGGACGGATGCTGGCCGACCTCGACGCCCGGCCTACACGGAGCCGCTGATGCGCGAAGTCCTGAGCGAGCTGAAGACCTGGACTGAGGGCAACGAAGAGATCGCCCTCGCCACCGTAGTCGAGACCTGGGGATCCAGCCCGCGCCCTCTCGGCTCGAAGATGGTGGTGACGCGATCGGGGAAGATGGCGGGCTCGGTCTCGAACGGCTGCATCGAAGGCGCGGTGTTCGAGGAAGCCCAGAAGGTATTGAAAGCGGGCAAGCCCAACCTGGCGGCTTTCGGAGTCGCCGATGACGTCGCATTTTCAGTGGGGCTCGCGTGCGGCGGGCACATCGAAGTCTTCATCCAACCATTCGCCGACGTACACGAGCAGCTGATCGACCTGCTGGACGAAAACCGCCCGGCGACGCTGCGCACCAACCTGGTCACAGGCGAAGCCGCCGTGTCGGAGGGGACGCCTTCAGGCTCGGAGCTCGCGCGCCGTGAGGGCGATTGGTTCATCGAACCTTTCCGCCGGCCCGCGCATCTTGTGATCGTCGGCGCCATCCACATCGCGATTCCGCTGCACCGGCTCGCGAAGCTGATGGGCTATCGCGTGACCGTCATCGACGCGCGCGCGAAGTTTGCCACCAAGGAACGCTTCCCCGAAGCCGACGAGCTGGTCGTGGCCTGGCCGGATGAGGCGATGTCGAACATCACTCTCGACAACTCCACGTACGTCGTCATCCTGACGCACGATCCCAAGTTCGACCTGCCCGCGTTGCGCTCGGTCCTCGGGAAGGACGTCGGTTACATCGGCGCGATCGGGAGCCGCAAGACCAACGAAAACCGTTTTGCCGCGCTGCGTAAAGAGGGATTCACGGAGGAGCAGCTCGCGCACGTGCACGGCCCGGTCGGCCTAGACCTCGGTGGGCGCGGGGCAGAGGAAACGGCGCTCGGGATCCTGGCTGAGATCACCGCCGTGCGGTTTGGCGGCTCGGGATCATTCATGCGCGACGGCCGTACCAACTCACGCCCCTCTCCCCAGCCCTCTCCCCGAGGGAGAGAGGGAGCCGGCTAAGTTCCAGTCTTAGCGCGCTCGCGAAACCGCCTGGCTTTCTGACGGTTGCCGCACGTCGCCATCGTGCACCAGCGGCTCGAATGGTTCCGAGACCGGTCGTAGAAGGCCCACCGGCACGTCGGGGAGCCGCACAGCTTGAGCAGGCTCCAGTCCTCGTCGCCCATCGCAGTGAACAGCGCGGCCACCATGCGTCCCATGGCGCCGGCGACCCCGTCCGCATCGGGCTCGAGCCGCGCCTTGCCGTCGGCGGCGAAGCGCGCCCGCAGCCGGCTTGCGGCGGCAGCCTCGTTGAGGGTGGCGATATCGAGCGGGTAGACCCTGCCGCCCGAATTGGCTCCGATCACGCCCCGGATCGCTTCTCGCACCGCGATCGCGTGCTTCAGATCCGCCTCCGTGACCGTCTGGCCGCTTTCCATCAGCTCGTGTGCAACCAGCCAGGCGCTGAGCGTGTTTGGGTCTGAGAGCTCTTCAGGTCCGTCCTGGACATCGACCGTGTTGACGTAGGCCTGCACCAATCCGATGACGCCGGTTGCGGTCTCTCGATCGGCCATCTCGAGATTGATTATAACCATAACCTTCAAACTACGAATGTGAGTTATAATAACTATCGAAAGAGCAACGCTAGTTACAGGAGGATCCGGTATGCACCCCTTCATGAACGAGGACGCGGCGTGGCAGCGGCTTCAGGACATCCAGCGCGAGATGGAGAACCGCCGGTTGATGGCTGCGGGGCAGCCAGGTACGCCGCTCGAATTTTTCAGGTGGCTGGCTGCCCGAGCCTGGCACCTGGCGGGTCTGGCGGCGACGCGGCCGTCACGTTATGCGCGTCTGCGGCACGATGGCGAGTAAAAGTTTCTAGCTCCCCGCGAGGCGGCGGAGCACCGCGACCTGCTCGGCATCCGGCCCGTCACCAGCTCCGGGGACCTCGAGGATGAAGGGCAGTTTCGCTAGGCGCGGCTCGTGCAGAAGAGCACGAAAGCCGTCCTGACCGATCTGCCCATCACCGATGTTGGCGTGGCGGTCACGGTTGGAGCCGAGGCCGGTGACGGAATCGTTGCAGTGGATGACCTCGACGTTCTTCAAACCGATGACTCGATCCAGCTCGTCGATGGTCCGGGCGACGTCCGGCGGCGTGCGCTCGTCGTAGCCGGAAGCGAAGGCGTGGCAGGTGTCGAAGCAGACGCCGACGCGCGGATCTCGCAAGCCGTCGAGCATGCGCGCGATTTCCTCGAAGCGTGCGCCGACGCATCCACCTAGCCCGGCGTTGTTTTCGATGAGCAATCGCGCCGTCTTCGGATCGGCGCGTTCCATGACCTTTTTGATGTGCTCCAGGATCGACGGCAGGCGCGCGTCGAACCCCGCGCCCTTATGCGATCCGGTGTGGAAGATCACCCCGTTGACGCCGAGCTCATCCGCCGCCTTGACGTAGCCGGCCAGTGTGCTCTCAGAACGCTGCCGCAGGGTTGGGTCGTCGCCGGCCAGGTTGATCAGGTACACGGCGTGGAAGTAAAAGGGGGGATGGCCGTGCTTGGCGGCCGCTTCTTTGAACGCCGAGATCCGGGTCTCGTCGAGCTTGGGTGAGCCCCAGAAGCCTGGCGGAGTCGGGTGGATCTGGATCGCTTCGGCGCCCATGGCCCGGGCCCGCTCGAAGGAAAGATGCAGGCCGCCCGACGAGTCGACGTGGGCGCCGAGTAGAGGCATCCAATGAGATTAGAGCGTGTCGGGTGTTGGCTCGGATCGCGGTCCCGTCTGCCATCCTATTTTGGTGACGGCGATCTTCGTCATGAGCGACCTCGAGCTGCCCATCCGGGGCCGCACCTATCGCGAGCCCGAGGGCACGCACAGCGTAGTCGTTCGCGGCCGCGACCTCGACGCCGCCCTTCAGCACGCGGCCGCCCGCGACGATTGCAGGGCGGTCGCCGTGATCGGCCTGCCCACGGACGATCCAGACCTGACCGTCATGAAGGGGCGAAGGTTGTTCCTGGTCGACGCGGATGGTTCGCGGTTGCGGGACTTCGCGGAAATCGCGCTGCGCGCTGAAGCCGACGTCGAATGGATCCGGTCGGCGACGCCGCCGTTCGACCGTCTCGCCGACGCGTTGCTGCCGGTTGGCGCCGTGGTGCTGGCCGCGGGCTCGAGCACCCGCATGGCCGGCTCGGAAAAGTTGCTGCTCGAGTTCGATGGCAGGCCGATGATCAAATCCGTGATCGAAGCCGCGTCGGACGGCGGATGCCACCAGATCCTGGTCGTGTATTCGTCCAATGAGGTCATGCAAGCAGTCGGCCACGATGCCGAGCTCGTCCACAATCCCCGCGCCCAGACCGGGATGGCGTCCTCGCTCCAGGTCGGCCTTCGAGCCCTCCGCTCCGACATGGAGGCTGCGATGGTGATGCTGGGCGACCAGCCGATGGTTGGTGCGCGGACGGTCTCGTCGCTGCTGCGCGCCTGGCGCCGCGAGGGGTCGCGGCCGGCGGTCGCGGTGTCCCGCGGCGAGACCGGCAAATGGGCGCCGCCGGTCGTCTTGGCGCGGGAGCTGTGGGACGAGCTCATGACGCTCAAAGGCGACGCCGGTGCTCGCCAGGTGCTCGATCACCGGCCCGAGCTGGTCGACACCGTGCCCTCGCTCGACCGCCTCGACGACATCGACACGCCCGAGGACTACGCGAAGATAGTCAAGCTCTTCCCGCGACCCAATCCGACTCCGCAAGCGTAGGGATGCGCAGTTGGAACTAGATGGAAGGTTGGTGGCGTGGGTCGCTCTCTCGGCCTTGCTCATCGCGACCCCAGGTCCCGATACGGCCCTGATCATCCGCAACGCCCTTGCCGCCGGCCCGCGAGCGTCGACAATATCAGCGCTTGGCGTTGCCGCCGGGACCCTCGTCTGGGTCACCGCCTCGGCCGTGGGCGTCGGCCTGCTCCTCGAACGTTCTTCGACGGCCTTCACGATCCTTAAGCTGGCGGGCGCGGCCTATCTGTGCTACCTGGGTTTGCGGAGCCTGTTTTCGAAGCGGCCTGCCGAGGTTGGTGCTCCGACCGTTGCGAAGCTCAACGACGGGAGCGCCCTGAGCCAGGGCCTGTTCAGCAACTTGCTCAACCCCAAGACCGGGGCGTTCTTCGTCACCGTGATGCCTCAATTCATGATTCCCGGCGACCCTGTTATCCGGCTCCTCCTGATGGTGGCGGCGTTCGAAGTCATGCTCCTCGCCTGGCTGATCGCATACGGGCACGTCGTCAGCCGGTTGGGTCGCAGCGGGCTCGGGATTCGCGTCCGCCAGGTCATGACCAGGTTGACCGGGCTGGTCCTCATCGGGCTCGGCGCGAGGCTGGCATTCGAGCGCCGGTGATCCGTCACGGCGTACGATTCGGACAGTGCTAGTGATTGCTCTAGGAGTGCGAGCTTGAAAGGTCGAGCCGCCCGGGCCAAGGGCGGGTGGGTGCGTTCCGGCGAGTTCGAGGACATCGTCTACGAGACGTGGGACGGCATCGCCAAGATCACGATCAACCGGCCTGAGGTCCGCAACGCGTTCCGGCCGACGACCGTATTCGAGATGTCACGAGCCTTCGAGGTGGCCCGCGACGATCCGAAGGTCGGCGTCGTCATCCTGACCGGAGCCGGCACCGAGGCGTTCTGCTCCGGCGGCGACCAGCGCATCCGAGGCGACGACGGCTACGTCGATCCGACGGGCACGGGCCGGCTCAACGTCCTCGACCTGCAGGTCCAGATCCGGCGTCTCCCCAAGCCCGTGATCGCGATGGTGGCCGGCTACGCGATCGGCGGAGGCCACGTGCTCCACGTCGTGTGCGACCTGACCATCGCCGCCGACAACGCCCGCTTCGGCCAGACCGGGCCGAAGGTTGGGAGCTTCGACGGCGGTTACGGCGCGGGCCTCCTCGCCCGCATCGTCGGGCAGAAGAAGGCCCGCGAGATCTGGTTCCTGTGTGAGCAGTACGACGCGCAGCAGGCGTTGGCGATGGGGCTCGTGAACAAGGTCGTGCCCCTCGCATCGCTCGAGCAGGAGACAGTCGCCTGGTGCCGCCGCATGCTCGAGCTGAGCCCGCTTGCCCTGCGCCTGCTCAAGGCGAGCTTCAACGCTGCCGATGACGGGCTTGCCGGCATCCAGCAGCTCGCCGGCGACGCGACTCTTCTTTACTACATGAGCGAAGAGGCGCAGGAAGGCCGCGACGCGTACGTGCAGAAACGCAAACCTGACTTCTCAAAGTTCCCGAAGAGACCCTGATGTGGTAGTCGCTGCTGCAGCTTTGACGCCCGGACGCGTCTGGTGGTCGGCGGTCCGCCCCGCGACGCTCGCCGCCTCGGTCGCGCCGGTGCTCGCGGGCACCGCGGTCGCCATCCACGAGGGCGGCATCCGGCCCGCGGCGGGATTGGGCGCGCTGGTGGTCGCTCTTGCGATGCAGGTCGGGGTCAATTTCGCCAACGACTATTCGGACTTCGTCCGCGGCGCCGATACATCGCGGCGAGTGGGCCCGGTCCGCGCGGCATCCTCTGGGGTGGTCGCGCCTGAGCGGGTCAGGTGGGCGGCGCTGGCCGCCTTCGGAGTCGCCGGCGCTGCCGGTCTCGCGCTCAGCCTTGCGACCGACTGGCGATTGCTCATCGTCGGAGCCGTCTGCCTTCTCGCGGGCTGGCTCTACACCGGCGGGCCGCGCCCTTACGGATATCTGGGTCTGGGTGAGATCTTCGTGTTCGTCTTCTTCGGCCTGGTCGCGACGATCGGCACGGTTTATGTCGAAGCGCTGCGCGTGACGCCGCTGGCCGTCCTCGCCGGCTGCGGAATCGGATTTCTCGCTACCGCGATCCTCGTCCTCAACAACCTTCGCGACATCGAGACGGACACCGCCGCCGGCAAGCGGACCCTGGCGACGAGGATCGGCCGCGACCGCACCTTGATCCTGCTCGTCCTTATCGTCGGTGCGGCGTTCGTGGTGCCGATCCTTATATCCGTGCTCGGATTCGCGGGCGTAACCGTGGCGCTTGCGCTTTTCGCGATCCCGATCGCGACGATGCCGGTGCGGACCGCATTCGCCAGTCGCAGCGGTCCGTCGCTGGTGGCCGCGCTCAAGCAGATGGCCTCAGCGGAGATCGCCTACGCGCTGCTGCTGACCGTGGGGTTGCTCATATGAGCAGCGGTTACATCACCGTCATCCATCCTGAGCAGGTTGCACGCGAGGTGGAGCGCCAGGTCAAGCTGGGATGCAGGGCGTTCGTCCTGCGCTCAGTCGCCGGCGGCGGCATGCTCGACCAGGAGCGGCTGGGTGCGGCTCGCTACGCCGCGGGCCTTCATGCGGTGGTCGAGTTGGAGTCGCTCGCCGACGTTTCCGCCGCCGCGAGGTGAGCGGCGAGCACGCGCGCGAACGCTTCCGGCCGCTCCTGGTGCACGGTGTGGCCGGCGCGCAGGACGATCTCGATTCGCCCGTTCGGCACCACAGCCGCCAGCCGGCGCGCGGAGGCGACGTAGCCATGATCGAGCTGGCCCGCAACGAAGGTGCTCGGGACCCTGACTCGCGGGAGGTCGTCCCACAGAGGCTGCATTGCGCCGGCGCCCATTCCGCGCAGCGAGGCCGCCAGCCCGGCCACCGTGTTGCCCATCCGCTCGGCGCGCACCTGCGCGACGAACGATGGCCCGCGCCGCTCCAGGCCCGCAAACATGGGCAGGGCAGTCCAGTAGTTGACGAACGCCTCGAGCCCCTCGTGTTCGATCCGCTGAGCGAGCGCCTCGTCGCCCTGACGCCGTCCCTCGCGCGCCTCCTCCTCGAGTCCCGCGTGGGCGCCGATCGTCAGCAGCGACAGGAGGCGCTCGGGGAGCCTCGTCGCCACGTGCAGCGCGAGCCGGCCGCCCATCGAGTACCCGACGAGGTGGGTGCGCTCGATCCCGAGGTCGTTCCACAACATCTCGAGGTCCGCGGTGCAGGCGTCCATCGTGCAAGGCGCGCCTGGCTGGATCCGCGTCTCACCATGGCCCCGAAGGTCGGGCACCACCCACTGCCAACCGGCGGGCATGGTCGCGATGAGCTCCTGCCAGCTGCGACCGCTCTGGGTGAAGCCGTGGAGAAGGGTGACCGGCGTGCCTTCACCGGCGACGAAATAGTTGAGACGCACGTCGGCACCCTCCAGAATCGGCACAGCTAGAACTTTATGGACATAGCCCAGACATTCGCCGCCACTTTCGTCGATGAGCTCGCCGCGCAGGGGGTTGAGTACGCGTGCGTGTCGCCAGGCTCGCGCTCAGCGCCGATCGCGATGGCCCTGCAGCGCCACCCGCGGATCAAGGTCATCGTCCAGATCGACGAGCGATCGGGCTCGTTCTTCGGCCTCGGGCTCGGTAAGGCCACGGGTAAGCCGGCGGTGCTGCTGTGCACCTCGGGCACGGCGGCTGCCGAGTTTCATCCCGCCGTAATCGAGGCGTCGTATTCGCGGACGCCCCTCATCGTCATCACCGCCGACCGGCCCCCCGAGCTGCAAGACGTTGGAGCCAACCAGGCCATCGACCAGCAGCATCTCTACGGCACCGCCGTGCGCTGGTTCTTCGACCCGGGCCCGCCGGTCGAAATCCCCGGCGCGGCGCGGATGTGGAGACGGCTCGCGGCGAGGGCGGTCGCGGAAGCCGCCGGCGGCCCGGTCCACATCAACCTGCCGTTTCGCGAGCCGGTGGTGCCGCCGCCAGGCCAGGTTCCGTCCGCGGAAGGCGAAGCGGGGCAGAGCATCACGAGCGGCCGCATGCTGCCCACGCAGGCTCAGCTTGCCAACCTCGCGTCCGCGCTTCAGGGCGCGCGGCGGCCGCTGGTGGTGGCGGGCGAGATGAGGGATGGCGAACGGCTTGCGCCCGCGCTCATGAGGCTCGGGCTGCCGGTCCTGGCCGAACCTGGATCGCAGCTCCGCCGTGCGGAGACCGGCGGCGCAGTTGAGGCGTACGAGGCACTGCTGCGAGCGGGCTGGTCTCTGCAGCACGGACCGGACCTCGTGATCCGGGTCGGCGCCACGCCGACCTCGCGAGCCATGAACGCGTGGCTCGCCGCGGCCTCAGCGCCCACTTTTCTCATCGATCCGGAACACGCCTGGAGCGACCAGGACCACATTGCTCGTCACGTCGTCGCATGCGATCCCCAGGCGCTGCTCGAGGCGCTGCCGCCTGTGAATCGCATGGCGTGGCGAGACGAATGGCTGTCAGCCGGAAAGAAAGCCGGCGCGGCCATGTCGGCCACGCTCATCTCCACACCTATCCATGAAGGGCACATCGTGCGAGCACTCGCCGCGCGCTTACCCGATGCGGCGCAGGTTTTCGTCGGCTCGAGCATGCCGATCCGCGCCGCGGACAGCTTCTGGCCGCTGTCTAAACCACAGCAGCGTTTCTTCGGCAATCGTGGCGCGAGCGGGATCGACGGTCTCGTGTCCACCGGACTCGGAGTCGCCACCGGCCGCAGCGACATTCCCTCCGTCCTCTTATTGGGCGATCTGTCCGTGTACCACGACATGAATGGGCTGTGGGCGATCGGGCGGCATGGCATCAAGGCGACAGTCGTCGTCTGCGAGAACAACGGCGGCGGTGTCTTCAACTTCTTGCCCCAGGCTCAACATCCGGACGTTTTCGAGGAGATCTTCGCGACCCCGCTCGGGCTGGACTTCGCGCAGATCGCGCGCCTGTACGGACTGGTCTACAGTCCGGTCACGGACCGGTCCGGCCTCGAGCCCGCCATCAGCGACGCCATCGACAAATCGACCCCGACCATGGTCGTGGTCCGGTTCAAGCGTGACGACAGCGTGAGCGGGAATCGTTTGTGTTGGGAGGCCGCGGCCGCAGCCCTGCGCTCGTAGCTACTAGACGAGCGCTGTCAGCAGCGCCTTGAACTTCAGCTCTGTTTCCTCGAGTTCGCGAGCCGCGTCGGAATCGGGCATGACGCCCACGCCTGCGTAAAGCCGCGCGCCGTCCTCCCAGAGCAGGCCGCATCGGAGCGCGACCGCGAACTCGCCGTCTCCGCCGGCATCGATCCAACCCACCGCGCCCGCGTACCAACCCCGCTCCATCGCTTCGAGCTCGTCGATGAGCGCATCGGCGGCGGCCCGCGGCCAACCTCCGACAGCAGGTGTGGGGTGGAGGGCGGCCGCGAGCTCGAGAGCATCCGCGGCCGGCCGGCGGAGGTCGGCCGAGACTGCGGTGGCGAGGTGCTGGATGTTGGTGAATCGCACGACTTCGGGTGGGCGCGCACTGACCGTTTCAGCAAACGGCTTCAAGGCGTCGACGACGAAGTCAGCCGCCAGCCGATGCTCTGCGCCGTCCTTGGCGCTCTGCTCGAGCTGGCGCGCGAGGCGGTCATCGTCCGCCTCGGTCGCGCCGCGTGCCACCGAACCCGCCATCGGCTGCGCGTACGCACGCATTCCGGTGCGGCGCACGAGGAGCTCAGGCGAAGCGCCGACGAATGCGGTGCCGTCGGCGCCGGTCACGAGATAGATGAAACACGACGGATAAGCCGAGCGCAGCGAGCGCGCCACGTTGGCCGCCGCGACGACGCCGTCGCCGCGTGCGATCACCTCGCGCGCCAGGACGACCTTGTCGGCCTCGCCGGCCCGCAGCCGCGCCGCTGCCGATGCGACCGCTGCAGTCCACGCGGTCGGGCTGCGGACCGCGCTGACGTTGAGGGTGCGCGCCGCGGGCGCCTTGAGGCGGGGCGAGTCAAGGTCAAGGAGGTCGGCCGCATCCGGAGCCGCTGCGGTCGCGAAGGTGCGGCCTCTGACCCTCATCACCGCGAGGGCGGGCACGCGGAAGAGGAGGGCGGGAAAGCCGGACCATGGGCCACCCGGATCGCGATACGGCCGGTATGCGAAGCCGCCAACCACGATCGGGCCCGCGAGTGTCGATTCCGCGGTCATGACGGCGCTCAACCGGCGCCACAGCCGCGAGGCGGCGAGCAACCGGTCGTCGCCGGGCTCGAAGTCGATCACCGCGCCCTTCGCATCCTCGAGCGCGACCCCGCCCGCGGCCGCGACGATGTCGAACGCACGGCCTAACGCCGCCACGCTCACCGCGTCCGGCATCGGGCGCTCGACGAGCAGCACCTCGTGCCCGGCGTCGCGCGCCGCGCTCACCAGGTCGACGAGGTCGGGGGTGCGCTCGAGCTCCCACGTGCGCACTGGAGCAGTCGATATCACGACCGTTTTTCGATGTGCTCGCGGGCGGCGCGCAGAAGCGTGCGCTCGAAGTGGTGGCGGACGAGCGTGCCGCTGGCTTCGAGCAGCTCGGTGAAGAGTGCGAGCAGCTTGCGCTCGGCGGCCTCCGTCTCGCCGCCCTCGGCCTGGATTCGCTCCCGGACGTGGTGGTCGAACAGGTCAACGGCCTGACGTGCCGTGCGGTCGATGTTCGCCGCATGTTCCTTGCCGAGCTCCAGCAACGAGCCCAGGGGGATGCCGGCCGCGATCAGCTTCATGCCGGCTGCGATCGCGTCGAGGTCGTCGGCCGGGTAGCGCGGCTCATCGCCGCCTTCGATGGGGACGAGCAGTCCTGCCTGCTCGAGGCTGGCGAGCAGCGGCTCGGCCACGCCGCTGCGCTCGGCCAGCTCGGAGAGCGTCAAGGTTTGTGGCGCCGTGGGGCGCGTGACCGCCGCGACCAGGCCCTCGTCGGAGGGCTCGAGCTCGCCGGCCAGGAAGCGCTGGATCACGGTCAGGTTGAATCCGCGCTGCTGCAGCTCCCGGATCCGGCGCAGCCGATCCAGATGGGCGTCGCCGTACCACGTCACGCGGCCTTCCCGGCGGGGTGCTTCTAGCAGGCCTTTGCCCTGGTAGAAGCGGATGGTGTCGACCGCCACCCCTGCCGTCCGGGCCAACTGTTCGATCCGGTACTCCATGAGTACTTACTCTAACAATCGACGGCGAGCGGGGAGGCCGTGTCTAGCCCGTCGTGTTCCAGTAGTACATGCGGTCGAGCCATTTCGGGTCCGCGCGATAGGCGCGGGCGAAGAACTCGACGGAGTCCACATAGTCGTAGTCGTTGTTGTAGTGAAAGATCGCCTGCCGCATGTTGCCCGGCGCCCCGTTGTGGAGGAGCAGGCGCGCGGCGGCCAGGATCGAGTCGTGAGGGTCATAGACGTTGCCGCCCTGGCCGTACTGCCGCCACGTTCCGGGGATGAACTGCATCGGGCCCTCGGCGCCCGCTGACGACGGCCCGTTGACCCGGCCGAAGTTGCTCTCGATGAAGTTGATCGAGGCCAGATAGCTCCAGTCCACGCCGTACAAGCGTTGCGCCTCGGCGTAGTAGGACCGCAGCGAGTCGACAGGCGCCGCGTCGCCATAGGGGTGGACGAAGTGCACGTTGACCAGGTAGTACTGGTCGATGCCGCCGAGCGCATACAACGAGTGCAGGCCCGCGACCGCGTCGTCGAAGGGTTGGGCCACCTTCGCCGGGAGCACCGGGATCACCGACGCCTGGACGCTGTCGTAGCTGGCGACCTCATATACGCGCAGCTCCTCCTGCCTGACCGCGTCGCGATACGCGTACGCGGCGGCCTCGATCGAGAGCTCCCACCGGATGCGATCGCCCAGCGTCGCCGGCGCCGGCTGCGCCTTCAGGGCCGCGAGCTGTGCCTCCGCTTGCGCCATCGCAACCTCGGCGCTGATGATCCGCGCCGCCTCGTGATGAGCGCTCGGCGGCACCAGTGGATCCTGGGCGGATACCGCACGCGCAGGCAGCGCGAGCAGCACCGCGACCAAGGCCGCCGCGAAGACTCGGCTCAGGCCGACCCCGTCGCGGCGACGACCGATGGGCGCTCCCGATCCGGAAGTGCCGGCAAGTCCTCCGGGTAAGGATCGCCCTCCGCCGGCTCCCGCATGCCGACCGAATCGAGGAGCCCGCTGATCTCGTCGCCCACCAACTCGCCTTGCGCGATCAACGCCTCGGCGGCAAGGTCAATGGCCTCTTTGTTGACGTACATCAGCCGCCAGTCGTCTATGTACGCCGCGCCCAGCAGCTGCGCGACGGTGCGCCGAGCCTGCGGATTGTTGAGCACGGCTCCGGACGGCGTCCCTTGCTCGTGGGCGCCTTGGGTCACCTGCACCACCGAGATGAGCTGCTCGCCGATGTTGATGGCCTTGCGTGACATCTCCGAGTCGAGCTTTTCCGGTCCCATGCCCACGATTCCAACCATCCGGCTCGCGACGCCGGTGGCCTGGATCAGGTCCATCGTCACGCCTGTCGTGTTTTCGCCGTAGAAGACGTGCTCGCACGCCAGAGATCCCAGCGAGGCGCGGATGTCCGCGGCGAGCTGCGAGCGGAACTCCAGCCACTCCTCCTCCATCGGCAGCGACTTGTGATAACCGCCGATCTCGCCGATCTGGGGATTGGCCCGCCGGCGAATCGACAGCCGGACGTGCGAGTGGTCTTTCTGGAAGAAATGCGAAGCGACCGCATGTCCAAGCTCATGACGCGCGACCGCGATCTTGTCGCGCTCGGTGTACTCGACCGGGATCGCGAGACCCGCCTCCACGTTGCCCATTGCCTCGCGAATGTCTTTCCAGTACAGAGAATCGCGGCCATCCTCGAAGGCATACAGCAGCGCCAGCGACAGGACCTGCTCGATGTCGGCGGGTGAGTAGCCATCCGTGATGCGGGCGAATTCCTCCCTGCGGCTCGGTGTATCGAGCGCAGGGTCGTGCTGCTTCTTGTCGAAGTAAAGGGCCGCAATGTCCTTGCGGTCTTCGCGGTTCGGCAGGCGGAAGACGATCTGGCGCCCGAATCGGCCTGGCCGTGTCAGAGCCTCGTCGAGAACCGAAGGCCTGTTGGTGGCGCCGATGAAGAGCATGTTGTAGTTGGGCGCCTTGAGCGCGGGGATGCGCAGCGAGAGACGCGTCCCGTTGAAGGCGATGACGCGCGGCAGGAAGAGGCCGTCCAGGGTGAGGTTCACAAGCCCGCGAACCTGCCTGACGATCAAGCCCGGGTTGTCGATGCCGTCCATCAAGACGAGGAGCATGTTCAGCCCCAGCTGGCCGCCCCCGAACATCCCACCCATGCCGCCCATCATCGGACCGCCACCCGTGCCCGAGCGCCTCTGCCCCAGGGCGTCGATCTCGTCGATGAAGACGATGCAGCCGCCCCAGACCTTCGCGCGCTTCCGGGCGGCTCGGACCATCAAGAAGACGCTGAGGGCGTCGATGCCGAGGAACATGCCCGCGAACGATCCACCTGCGGCGATATAGATCGGAACGTGCAGCGACGATGCGATCGCTTTCGCGAGCATCGTCTTGCCGGTGCCTGGAGGCCCGACCATGAGCACGCCGCGCTCGCGTTTTCCGCCCGCCTTCACATACAGCCTTCCGTGCTCGATCAGCCTGAGGATCCGGCGCATTTCGGTGACGGCGCCTCTCTGGCCACGGACGTCCTCCATGTTGACCCCGAAGTTGGCGTCGTCCGGGTTGATCATGGTCTTGCCGATGCGCGTGTACAGATAGAAGGGCCCGAGGAAGAGGACGAAGTTCGCGCCCAGCAGGAACAGGACGTAAAGGAGGTTGGTCAGGCCTGCGACGATCGCACTCGGAAGCGCGTCCAACGCGTCCTGTGGGGCGAGACCAAAAAGGTAGTACGCGCCCACGAAATACAGCGCCGGCACGGCGGCGAGGTAAAGAGCCCGACGCCAGAAGATGGCGCGGTTGGTCTCGACGGTCCGCGTGAGCGGGTCGGTCTCCGGCGCCATCCGCTCCGCGAGGATCAGCCGGCGGCGGACCAGACTGAGCAGCCCGCGGCACACCAGCATCGCCACGAGCGCATCGGCGAGGGACCAGGCGAGGCCGAGCTGAAGAAAAATGTACGTGAACGCGAAGGTGGAGGCGCCGACGAAAAGTGTGAAGATCCAGAAGATGATCACGGCGGGTTTTCTCCTATCCGGCTTGGGTTTGCAACCAGCTTAGTAGTTGAAGGAGCCTGCTGTCGCGTAGCGAAAAACGCAACCACCCCGATCCCCACCGCGACCACCAGGTCGCCGGGGCTGTAGGCGCCGGGGATCCCCACCGGCCAGCTCACCGTGATCCAGTCGCCGAGCCAGTTCAGGTTCGTATTGGAACCCATGAGGACGTATTGGCCGAGGTGATTCCGTTGGACGAGCACGCCCGCGAAAGCGGGGGCGACCGGCATTCGGCCGCCGTTGGCGACCACGACGAGCAGGTTTAGCCCCGCGCCCGCCGCGACCACCCACACCCCCAGCAGCCGGCGGATATGAACGAACGTCCATGCCACCAGTCCCGCCAGCGCCGCCGCATAGAGGAACTGCACGCCGTCGATCCGGTTGAACGGTCTCAGCTGGACCGCTTCTCTGGTCAAGAGCGCGGCGACCACGAACCACGGCCATCGAAACCTGAGGTGGGCGAGGTTCCCGAGCTTCCCGCCGGTGACGATGCCGATACCAAGCCCGGCGACGAGCGGTATGAGGACCAGCACGCGTTCCGGGGGGCTACTCGGCCGCGAGTCGCGACGCCGCGCCGGCCAGCACCTTCACACCTATAGCGAAGGCGCTCTCGTCAATGCGAAACCCTGGTGAGTGGTGGGCTGGCGCGGTTTCACCCGGCGGCATCGCGCCGAGCATGAAGTAGCAGCCCGGGATCCGGGTCAGGAACTCCGCGAAGTCGTCGCTGACCGTCAAAGGACGGCCCAGCACGCTGGCCTTGTCCCCGATCACCGAGCTGGCGACGTCGAGCACCGTGCGGGTGACGTTGGGCTCGTTCATGATCGGGATTGTCCCGTGCACGAGCTCGAGCGTCGAGCGCACCTCGAATTCCCCGTCCACCTCCAGCAGCAGGTCGCGCAGGCGGCCGAGCGCCTCTTCGCGCAGACCAGGAGTGAACGTGCGCAGGCTGCCTTTGACTGAGACGCCGCGGGGGACGATGTTCCAGGCGCCGTCGCTCGAGATGCTGCCGACCGTCGTGTGGCACTGCACGCCGTCGTGCTCGAGCCCGTCGACGATCGTGTGCAGATGCTCGAGCAAGAAGGCCTGGGCCGAGAGAACGTTGCCACGCCGGCCCATCATGCCGCCGTGTCCGCCTGGCCCCGCAAAGTTGATCTCGTACGCATCCGACCCCGCCCACATCAGGCCAGGTCTCGTGATCACGGTGCCCGACTCATTGAAGCTGACGATGTGCAGCCCGATGACCGAGTCGGGGTGATGGTCGTCGAGCAGGCCGTTCGCGATCATCGCTTTCGCGCCGCTGACGATCTCCTCAGCGGGCTGAAAGACGAACAGGTAGCGGCCGCCCACGTCCCAGATGCGGTCCACCAGCGTGCGCGCGACGCCGACCATGATCGCCATGTGCGCGTCATGGCCGCAGGCGTGCATTTGACCATCCGCTCCCGATGCGAAATCGACCCCCGACTCCTCAATGATCGGTAGGGCATCGATGTCCGCCCGCAGCATCACGGTTTTGCCGGGCTTGCCCGTGTCGAGCATCGCGACCACGCCTGTCTCGGTGGGGCAGCGTTTGAGCTCCAGACCGAGCTCGCGCATGCGCTCGCCCAGGCGCTTGCTCGTCTCGTGCTCGCTGAAGCTGACCTCGGGGTGGCGGTGGAAGTGACGGCGTAGCTCGATCACCTCCTCGATCACGGAGCTGCTCGGGAGCGGCGTGGTCGACCGGTTGTCGTTCACGGAATCGCGACCAGGTTGTAGCCGCGCGCCGTCGCCCGCACGAAGTTCGGGCCTAATCCCGGTTCCAGCTCGTCCAACCGCCGCCGCAAGGTCAGCAGGGCGGAATGCACCGTCGAGTGGGCGGCGTCCGTGCGGAACAGCCCGGCTTTGATGAGGTCGCGAGCGGTCGCCGGCTTCGACCCTTGCGCAAGATGCAGCACCAACGCGGTCTGCTGCGGCGTGAGGCGGATCTCGCGTTCGCCCAGCTTGACCGTGCGCCGCGTCGGGTCGAACTCCAGGCGCCCGAACTTGTAGCTGCCCGGCCGGCCCGTGCCGCGCTCGACCAGGCGGGCGGCGAGGTCGGAGTAGATGTGTGCCATGGGCACATTGCCCTTGACGAAATAAGAGCTGGCCCCAAGCTCATAAGCCCGGCGGATCGCGGCCGAGTTGACCTGCGCGGCCGAAAGCACGATCACCGGCAAGCCGGGATGGTGCTCGCGGATCCAGGTCAGGAGCTCGAAGCCCGAGTCCTCGGTCTCGTCGAGCACCAGGTCCAGGAGCACCGCCGCCATCCGCTCCTGCGACAACACCTCCATCGCTTCGGGCGCCGAGGAGGTGGTCGACGGCCGGTACCCGAGGTCGTGGAGGTCGATTCGCAGCTGCTGCTGCATGGCCGCCTCGTCCTCCACCACCAGCACCGCCGAGCCCAGGACCTCGGCCGGACGGTAGACCTCGAGACCCGGCGGCAAGGGCGGAAGCCGCACTTCGCGGGTTTTGTTGTCGCGCTGGCGCGGGGAACTGGGGTTTTCCAAGCCTTGACCTACATGATTCTTAACGATTATTGGCAGAGTGTGAACATTCAATCTCAACCGGTGCAGCGCATACTCTGGGCCGAGCCTGGCCATAGTTCGTAAAACCAAGGGGTAAGATGGGGATGACCTGGAAGCTCAAAGTGATCCGTATTGTGTTCGTGCTTGCGGTCGTGGCCGCCCTGGCGATGGCGCTGTCGGCCAACTTCGCCGATGGGATGACCGACGACTCGCTGCTCGCGCTGTAGTCATTTAGGCTTGACTCTCCCGGCGCTCCCGTGAGCGCCGGATAGCGGGCGGGAGCAGGGCGTACAGGTCTGCGCGGTCGACCGCCTTGCTCATGTATCCCACAACGTCGGGATCGTCGGTTCCCGACGGGAACACCGGATATGCGGTGTAGAAGATCACAGGCAGCTTCTGCCCACGTGATCGCAGCTCGTTCAGCAGCCCCCAGCCGTCCATGGGCTCGGGCAGCATCAGGTCGATGATCGCCACCTCGGGCGTGTCCGACTGTGCCTTTTCGAGCGCCTGGTCGGCGTCCTCGGCTATCGAAACCTTGTAGCCGAGCATCCGCAGGTCGGTCTCCAGGATGACCCGCCAGGCGCGCTCGTCATCCACCACCAGGACTGTGGAGCCGCGCAGGTCTTCGGGCGTGGGCGCGATCGGTTTCGGCGGAGTGAACGGCACCGGGATTGTGGCGCAGTATATCGGTGGTCATGGCGAGTCCCGCGCGCAGCAAGCTAAAGGGTCGCCTGCCGTCGCGGCCCTCGCGGCCGTCGCGACCGTTGAAGGCCCCAGCCCGAGGCGGGTCAGGACCCGAGAGACCGGCGCACGCAGCGGCGGTGGTGCCGACTCCCGCCGCCCTGGTGCACGAGCTTGGCAGCTGCGTCACCGAGGCCGACATCGCCCAGGTCCTGTACCGCGGTCTCCAGCCGCTGTTCGGCTACGACGTGGTGAACCTCCACGTGCTCGAGCGCGAGGGTTGGTACCACTCGCTGTCGATGGACTCCGGCGTGCTCCAGGACCTGCGCCGACGCCCGCTGAGCGGATCGGTGTTCGTCAAGCAGTACGCCAACCCCAGAACCGTTGTCATCCCGCTCGACCCGAAGCGGCAGGAGATCAGCAAAGGGCCAGGCGCCGGACGCGAGACGAAGTTCGCGATCTGGGTCCCGATCGAGCACCAGGGCGAGGTCATTGGCAGCGTCATCTACCAGGGCTATCGCAGCCGCCGCGTGCCTGCGACCGAGACCGCTTTCCTCGATGAGGTGCACCGGCGTCTCGGCGTCCTGCTCACCAACGCATACCTCAACGAGCTGACGCGCAACCAGGCGCGGCGCCTGGAAGCCTTGAACAGCATCGCCCGAGCGATGGCTTCGACCCTCGACGAGGCGAGCGTACTGACCGCGCTGCACGCCACCCTCAGCCAGTTGCTCCCGGTCGATGTCCTCCACATGGCCGCGCTGGACCCGGAGCAGCCCGACAAGATGCGCCTGCTGAACGTCGAGGCCGACGCCGCGCCGACCTCGCGCTGGGTCGCGATGAAGTCAGCGTCGGCGGCTCCCCTGCGCGCCATCGTGCGCGACCCCAAGCCACTGCTCACGCACGAGCCGGGCTCCGCGTTGTGGGTGCCGATCAAAGAAGGCGGATCGCTGCGGGGCGCCCTGGGGATCAAGACCAAGAAGTCATACGCGTACGAAGCGTCGACCGCCGCGTTCATGGAGCTGGTGGCGGACGAGGTCACCCTCGCCCTGCGCAACGCGCGCAGCTATGAGGCGATCGAGGGCCAGCGCCGCCGTCTGGAGGTGGTCAACTCCGTCGGCCGGCGCCTTGCGTCCAGCCTGGACCGCTGGTCGATCATGCGCACCTTGCGCGAAGAGCTTTCCAGCTTCCTGGACTTCGACGCCTTCATCCTCGCGACCATCACGCAGTCGAAGGACGGCCCGATTGCGGCGGGCTATCAGTACGTCGCCGGAGTCGAGGAGGTCGTGCCGCCGGTGGCGCTGGCTGTGACCGGGCCTTCCCGCGAGGCATACGAGACGAGACGGCCGGTGCTGGTCCGCAAGAACCCGTGGGCGCACGCCTTCGCTCGCAAAGGCCTGGAGAGGGAGCGCTGGACCATCGCCGAGGGCGCCGCCATCTTCCCGTCGGGCCCACCCGGGGACCCTCGGCTGATATCGGGCTCGTTCGTGTGGGTGCCGGTTCTGAGCGGAGACCGCATCACCGCCATGCTTTCGCTGCAGTCGTACCGGGAATCCGCATTCGACGAGTGGCACGTGGAGATCCTGCAGGGCGTGGCGGCCCACGTGAGCCTGGCCCTCGCCAATGCCGATCACTTTGCCGAGGCCCAGGCCGAGCGGGCGCGCCTGGAGGCGCTGCACGTCCTCGAGATGGGAGTCGCAGGCGCATCCGACGAGAGACAGATAGCGGAGGCCGTGTTCGGCGCGGTGAGCGACTACACCGATGCCACCCACGTGGTCCTCGCCCACCTCGACGCCGCCGGCAACGTCGTCGGCTTCACCGGGGAGCGGGGAGGAGCGATCCGTCTGCTAGGTCCGGTGCCCATTACGGAGGCGCCGTTCTTCAAGCTCTTGATGGCGGCCGGCGGAGAGGTCATCGATTCGGTCGAGCCTCTCGATGACGACCTGGTGGGACCGGCCGGCGACTACGTCTTGTCGCGCCGGCCCAGCCATGTGGTGTGGGTTCCGGTCATGCAGGGCGAGCGCCTCGTCGCCGGCATCTCGGCCTTGCGTGACGACGGCGGCAAGTTCCTGCCCGAGCACCTGAAGCTGCTGGAGGCCGCGGCGCCCGTGGTGGGCATCGCCCTGAGGACCATGCGCCTCCACCACGCCAACGAGCTGGCGCTCGCCCAGTCCGTGCGCATCCAGGAGCTCGCGGCGCTGGCCGGCCACGAGCTCATGAGCGTCGTGTCGAACATCGCCGACCAGGCGCGCACGATGCTGGAATCAGCCGGGGTCGCGTGCTGGGCGTTCGACACCGAGGGTCGCATCAGCGCCACTCGCGGGAGCGGCGATCCGGCCGCCGAGTCCGTCCTCGCCTGGGCCGGTCTCAACTCCGAGGACAGCTGGCGCCAGGCGCCTACCGGAGTGCTGAGCGGGAGCGCGAGCGGCCAGGCGTGGAGCCTGATCCCGCTCTGGTACGGCGATCGCCTCGTCGGCGCCATCGGCTCCGTCCACGCGGCAACGCAGCTGGCCGAACCGCCGGCGCTCGACTTCGCCCGGCACGCGGCGGTGGCGATCGAGAACTCGCGGCTCGTGGCCGAGACCCGTGGTCGCATCCGCACCCTCGAAGCGGTCGCCGCGTTCACCGAGCTGACGCCCACCGAGCCCGATCGCTCCCGCTCCGAGATGGGCAGGCTCGTGGGGCGCGCGCTCGCGAGCTCCCACGGCGAGCTGTGGCTCCTCGAGGACGGACACCTCGTACGCCGCGCGACCGACGACGAAGTTGTGCCGAAGGTGCCGGTCGACGAGCCCGCGCAGCTGCTGCGGGCGATCACCTCTCCGACCGGCGGGCGGCGGCTGCGCGCGCTCCTGGACCTGCTCGGCGCCTCCCCGGACGCGTTCGGCCTGCCCATCCAGGTCGAGGGCCGGCTCGTCGGCCTCCTGGTCGCGAGGATGACCGCGGGCGCGTCTGAGACGAGGCGTCTCGCCACGGTGCTTGCGGGCCAGGCGGCCGTGCTCATCGGGCAGCTCGAGCTGGTGGACGCGCTCGAGCGCGAGCGGCAGATGATGAACGCCATCCTCCGACACTCGCCGGTGGGCGTGATGCTCGAAGACGCGGACGGTCGCATCGTGTACGCGAACCCCGAGGTCGAGGCGATCTACCGGCTGCAAGCGGCGGACATGCCGGGCCAGAAGCTCTCCGAGATCTATGCGGCAGCCGGCGCCGAGCGCAGCGACGAGGACCAGGCCGACGGCACGCTGGAGCTCCGGATGGGCGACCCCGTGCGCATCGTGCATGTGCGCCGCGTCGTCATCCCTGGTCTCGAAGGCGAGCCCGCCGGCATCCTCACGCTCCATGAAGACGTCACCGCGCAGCGACTTGCCCTGGAGGCGAAGGACCTCATGCTGCGGGCCATCGGCCACGAGGTCCGAAGCCCGGCCGCGGCGATGAAGAACACGCTCGCCGGCATCATGCAGTGGGACAGCACCATCGACGCCTCGGGGCGCCGCGAGCTCCTGCAGGAGGCTTACGAATCGTCCGACCGCCTGCTCAGCCTGGTCGAGAGCCAGCTGATCATCGCCAAGCTCGAGACCCGACACTTCGAGCCGAGCCCCGAGCCCGTGGACCTCGCCTCTGTGCTTGACGGCGTGCTCGGCGTCATCCGTCACCGCTACGCCGAACGCACGCTGGCCGTCGAGATCGACCTGCGCGAGAACCTGCCTCCGGCGTACTGCGAGCCGGCCCACCTGGCGCAGGTGCTCACCAACCTCATCGGCAATGCGCTCGAGTACACGTCGGCCGCCGTTTCCGTGCAGGCTCGCGCCGCCTCGCGCGGCTGGCTCGAGGTGACGGTCACCGACCATGGACCGGGCTTGCCGGCGGGCAGCCTGGAAGGGCTGTTCGAGAAGACGGGTCCCGCCGGACGCAACCGTTCACAGGGTGGCCTCGGGCTTGGACTTTATCTGTGCCGTCTTGTCGTCGAGCGCAGCTTCGGCGGCCGGATCTGGGTCGCTTCGAGCGATCGCGGCGGCACGACTTTCAAGTTCACGGTGCCCGCGATCACCGTACCGGCGGGCAAGACTCGGGCCGGCGAATCCGTCATAACCTCTAGGTAGTTCTTGAAAGCACGTGGGGGGGCCGCCGGCCGGCGCGTGGCATCGAACGCGCCCTTGTGGGTGAGGGTCGGCGGAGGGATGGAATCGATGCCGGACCACGCCCGACATGGCCCCGCCGATCCTGAGTTCCCCCCGCCCGGCGGCCCGTGGGAACCCGTGTCGTTGAATGGGAAGCTCGTCGGTTGGGCGGAGCACGGAGGCCTGGCGCAGGCGCGCCGCTGCGCCGAGCTCGGCCAGGCGCTGGCGGAAGATCAGCAGACTTACCTGCTCGGGCGCCTGGGACACAAGCTTCGCTCGGCGGTGCTCGCCCTCCAGGAGTCCTCTCGCCAGGCGGCGTTCGGGCGCCCGGAGCTGCTCGAGGCCGTTTTCGAGCAGGCGCAGGAGGTGGGGCGGAGAGCGGCGGCAGTCGAGGTGGCGGCCATCCAGCCGAAGGATTCGGCGCGTGGAGTCGTCCTCGGCGCGGTCCTGAACCTCGCCCTGCCCATCGCCGCTCGTGAGCTGCCGGCCGGAGCGGTGGTGCTGGGCTCGGAACCAGCGCTCGTGGAGGCGTTCACCCGCATCCAGGAGTGGATGGGCGGACCAGGGATGACCATCGCCGCGGAGCAGGTCGGCTCATGGTGGAAGGTCAGCGTGGCACCGGGCGGCGAGCGGCGGCCCCAGGCCGTGCCCGAGATGGGCGAGCCGTTGATTCGGCTGATCGTCGACACGCGTCTCGAAGGCTGGCTCGACGCGGGCCGGCCCGACGGCGCCGACATCTATCTCCGCGCTCAGCCTGCCCGTTGACGGCGGTCCAGCGAGTCGTCGCCCCCAATCCTGGTCCTTACACGGGACCGGGCACAAACACCTGGATCGTGGACGCGGGACCCGTGGCGGTCGTCATCGATCCGGGTCCTGATGACGATCAGCATCTGGCGGCGATCGACAAGCGCCTGGGGTCGACGACAGTCGGCGTCGTGCTGGTCACGCACTCGCATCCCGACCACCTACCCCTCGCCGAACGCCTGGCGAAAAGACACCTGGCGGCGGTGCGGCGCTACCCCGAGCTGGGGGAGGGAGACATCGTGCGCGTGGGCAACCTGAACGTGACGGCCCTGTACACGCCGGGCCATAGCGCCGACCACCTCAGCTTCTGGCTGGCCGGCGACCGCGCTGCGTTCACCGGAGATCTCGTGCTGGGGAGCGGCAGCTCGATGGTCACCTATCCCGAGGGCGATGTCGCCGCTTACCTGCGCTCGCTCGAGCGCCTGGCGGCGATGAAACCGCGAATCCTGTTTCCAGGTCACTGGGACCCGGTTCCCGATGCGATGGCGAAGCTGGAGGAGTACCGGGCGCACAGGCTCGCGCGGGAGGCCCAGGTGCTCGCCGAGGTTGGCCGCGGGCCAGGCACAGCCCGGGAGCTGACGCGTCGAGTCTATGGACCCGACCTCGGCGATGAGTTGATGGCCGCGGCTGAGATGACGCTGCGCGCGCACCTCAAGAAGCTGGTCGACGATGGCTTGGTCAACGTGCATACCGTCACCGGCGAAGAGGTATTCGAAAGCCCCGTATCGTAGGCGCGTGATTTCTGAGGTCCGGCCCGCGATCCTTTCCCTTTCCTCAAAGGATCTCGAGGCATGGCTCGCATCGCAGAACGCGCCCGCCTACCGCCGCAAGCAGGTGTGGGGCTGGCTGGCGCGAGGCGCGGCGTCGTTCGACGAGATGGGCGACGTCCCCAGACCGTTGCGGTCTGAGCTCGGGCGCGAGTTTCGCATCAGCTCGCTGCGACAGATGGCGGTGTCGGAGGCCGATCGTGGGCTGACCACCAAGACGCTCTACGAGCTGGACGGCGGGCACTCGGTGGAGTCGGTCGTCATGCGCTACTCAAGCCGCTCGACGTTGTGCATCTCGTCACAGGCCGGTTGCCCCATCGGCTGCCCGTTCTGCGCCACCGGCAAGTTCCCGTTCGGCCGCAACCTCAAAGCCAATGAGATCGTCGAGCAGGCGCTGTACGCCGTGCGCGTGCTGGGCGCCGAAGGCAGGCGCCTGTCGCACGTCGTCTTCATGGGCATGGGCGAACCCATGGCCAACTACCAGGCTGTGGTCGAGTCGGTACGGCGCCTCTCCGATCCCGAGCTGCTGGGCATCAGCCCGCGGCGCATCGTCGTGTCCACGAGCGGACTCATTCCGCGCATCGCTCAGCTCGGAGAGGAGAAGCTTGCGGTGACGCTCGCGATCTCGCTTCATGCCGCTCGCGACGAGCTGCGCAACGTGCTGGTGCCGATCAACCGCAAATACCCGGTCGCGGACCTCGTTGCGGCGGCGCAGGGTTATGCCGACCGCACGAGCCGGCGCGTGAGCTATGAATGGGTGCTCCTCGCCGGCGTCAATGACACCGAGCGCGACGCCAGGGAGCTGGGCCGGCTGCTGCGCGGCAAGCTCGCTCACGTGAACCTCATTCCGTTCAACCCTGTCGACGACACCCCGTATCGCGCGCCGGAACGCGCCGCCGTGCGCCGTTTCAAGGAGATGGTGGAGGCGCAGGGCTTGACCGTCACGGTGCGGGATACGCGCGGTCGCGACGCCGATGCGGCCTGCGGTCAATTGCACGAACGTGTCATGCGCCAACGTGCTGCGGTCGCAGCGTCATAGCCCGTCTTTACACCGGCACGTCGGGTTTCAGCTACGCGACCTGGAAAGGGATCTTCTACCCTGCCAACCTCTCCGGCGCCCGGATGCTGGCCTACTACGCCGAACGGCTGCATGGGGTCGAGCTGAATGGAAGCTTCTACCGCACTCCGCCCGAGACCACTCTGGTCAAGTGGGCCGAGGGCACACCGGCAGATTTCCGTTTCTGCATGAAGGCGAATCGGGGGCTCACCTACTCGGGCGAGGCCTTCGATCGCGTCGGGCTCGCCGCGTTGGTCGGCGAGCGCCTTGGTTCGCTGGGCGATCGGCTCGGCCCGATCCTGCTGCAGTTTCCGCCTACGCGCCAGATCAACGTGGCCCTGCTTGACGGGCTCTTATCCGCGCTTCGACGACCCGCGGCCGCGGAGTTCCGGCATGACTCGTGGTTCCACGACGAGACCTACGGCGTGCTGAAAGCGCACCGAGCGGCGTTGGTCGTGACCGACGAGGAGAAATGGCCCCGCGCTCCGTTCGTCGAGCTTGGGCCGATCGCGTATTTCCGGCTGCGGCGCGGATACACGCCCCGAACGCTGGCACCGTGGATCGACACTTTGCGGTCCGCGCTCGCTGCGCACGATGAGGTTCATGTCTATTTCAAGCACGACCCGGAGGCTCCGCGCCTGGCGCTGCGTGTGCAGCGCGCGATCGCGAAGTCGTAATCAGGTGGCCTCCACCTCCTCCGGCTCGAACGCTTCGGCCGCTCCGTCTGGCTCCGTTGGCTCGATGGCTTTCGTCGACTCGACAGACTTCCGACGGCGGCGCCGGCGCCGGCGGCGCCGCCCGCTCTCCCCCTCCGCCGGCTGAGTCGCCTCGGCCGGCTCGGCCGAAACCGCCACGGCCTCCGGCTGGGTCGACTCCATCGGCACCGCGGCCACTGCCGGCTTTGGAGCCCGAGCCCGGCGGATCAGGATCGGAATGGCGACCGCGGCGACGACAGCCATCAACAACGAGGCGAGCTGCGCCTGCCGTAGGCCGTAAACGATGGCCGGGTCGGTGCGAAAGTAGCTCAACCAGAACCGGCCGAGTCCGTACAGGCCGAGATAGACCAGGCCTACGACGCCGTCCGGAAGTTTCGCCTTCAGGCGTTGGTGAAACGGAAGCAGCAATGCCAGCAGGCCGAGCGTGAGCACCATCTCGTACGCGACCTCTGGGTGCACCACTTCGCCAGGCTGTCCCAGCGTGCTCGGGTTGACGTACTCGACGCCCCACGGTCGGTTGGTGGGCGTCCCGTGGTGCTCGCCGTTGATCACGTCCCCGATGCGGCCGATGGCGAGCCCGATCATGGTCGCCGCCCCACCCGCATCGACCAGCTTCAGGTAGGAGATGCCGGCGCGGCGCGCCCAGATGTAGGCGCCGAGCCCGGCGCCGAACAGGCCGCCCCACTGGCTGATGCCGCCTTCGGTGATGTAGAAGATGTGGAGCAGCTGGCCGGAAAAGAGCTTGAAGTTCTCCCAGACGTAGAGGGCGCGCGCGCCGACCAGGCCCAGGAGCACCATCCACGTCACCCCGTCCGCGCCGCGGCTGATGTCGATGTTGTCTTTGGCCAGCAGCCAGAAGCCAAGCCGAGCCGCGGCAAGGATTCCGAGCACGGAGAAAACGCCGTGCCATGTGATGAGCAGCGGCCCGATCTGAAACAGGTTCGGATCGATGTTGATGACGATCGTCAGGAACATCACGCGCGAATCGTGCGGTTGATCCGTTCCAGGGCAACCTCTCTTGGCAGCAGCGCAAGCGTGTAGTGGATGGGCAGTGAAACCTTCTTGCCGGTCAGAGCCAGCCGGATGGGCGTATAGAGCTTGTTCTTGCTGATACCGGTGCGAGATACAACAGCCTCCAGGGCTTGCTCGATCGGCTCCGGCTCCCAGGGGACATCCTTGATCGCCTCTACGGCCAGCTTCAACCGTTCGATCGAGTCGGCATCCGCGGCGGGCGGCTCCGGATCCTGCCACAGGTAGTCGAGGTACTCGGTCGCGTCTGCGAGCTTGGTCATGCGCGTCTTCAGCGCGGGGATCGCGCGCGCGGTCGTCGCCGCGTCGAGGCTGGGCAGGAATGGCTCGAGCCGCTTGGCGAGCGAGGCGTCTTCCAGGTTGCGGATCCACTCACCATTGATCCAGTTGAGCTTCTCCCAGTCGAATCGCGCGCCCGCGTGCTGCACCCGGTCGAACGAAAACACGCGCGCGAGCTCGTCGAACGTGAAGATCTCCTGCGCCGTGCCGGGGTTCCAACCCAGCAGAGCGAGGTAGTTGATCAGCGCCTCGGGCAGGTAGCCCTGCTCGCGATAGAGCATGAGGTTCGTCTCCGGATGCTTGCGCTTGGACAGCTTGGCACCGTCCTTGGCGAGGATCAGCGGCATGTGCGCGAAAGCCTCGGGCCGCTCGTAGCCGAGTGCATCGATGATCATCAGCTGGTACGGCGTGTTCGAAAGGTGCTCTTCGCCCCGGATCACGTGACTGATCTTCATGGTCGCGTCATCGACCGGGCTCGCGAACTGGTAGGTGGGGAATCCATCCGACTTGACCAGGATGAAGTCGCCGATGAGGCCGGCATCGAACGTCATCTCGCCGCGGATCATGTCTGTGAACTTGATCTCGCCACCCGGGACCTTGAAGCGCACGGTGAACTCGGTACGGTCCTTGGGCGGGTCGATCAGGCACCGGCGCGAGTACTTGTACGGGCGCTTCTCGGCCTGCGCCTGCTGGCGCTCCGCCTCGAGCTCCTCGGGCGTGCAGAAGCACTTATAGGCCTTGGCCTCGGCGAGGAGCTTGACCGCGTGTTGCTTGTAGAGGTCGATGCGCTCGGACTGTCGATAGGGCGCGTACGGACCGCCTTTGTCGGGTCCCTCATCCCAGTCGAGACCGAGCCAGCGAAGCGCCTCGTAGATGAGCTGCTCGTACTCGGGACGGTTGCGCTCGAGGTCGGTGTCGTCGATGCGCAGGGCGAACGTGCCCTGATGCTGACGCGCAAACAGCACGTTGTACAACGCGGTCGAGGCCGTACCGAGGTGAGCGAACCCGGTAGGGCTGGGCGCAATGCGCACGCGAACGGAGGTGGGCCTGGACACCGCCGCCATATGCTACGGGCGTGCCTGGAGTGCTCGCCCTGGTCGGAGGCAACGAGTTCAACCCGGGCAACGAGGAGCAGGATCGGCTGCTGGCGAAAAGCGCCGGCTCTGGGCCTGCGTTTGTCGTGCCCACGGCGGCCGCGCGGCAGGGCCCGGATCGCGCGGTGACGCATGCCCAGGGCTGGTTCCACGAGCTCGGTCTGGACCTGGAGGAGCTGCCCGTCCTCAACCGGACCGATGCCAACTCGAAGGACCTGGCCGCCCGCGCTCGAGCAGGCGGATTCTTCTACCTGGTCGGCGGCGACCCGGGCCTGGTGGTCCAGGTGCTGCACTCCTCCAGAGTGTGGAATGCAATCTTCGAAGCCTGGCGCGAAGGTTCGGTGCTGGCCGGTTCCTCAGCCGGCGCGATGGCCATTTGCAGCCAGACACTCATCCGTGCCAGCTGGCCGAACCGATTCAATCGACGGCCCACTGACGCTCTCGGTCTCGTGCCCGATACCGCGTTGCTTCCTCACTTCGACACATTCGGCCATCGCTGGATCGAGTCCGCTCAACTGGCGTTGCCGGGCACGACTCTGCTCGGCATCGACGAGCGGAGCGCCTCGGTCTGGAAGGACGACGAGTGGCGTGCGATGGGCCCCGGCTCTGTCACGGTCATCAAGGGCAAGAGGGTCCAGACCTTTGCGTCCGGCCAGGCGGTGACCGGGTTGCGCTCCCCCGCCCGTAAACTTCCGACCCAGTGATAGGGATGGCGCGCCGCACGACCACGCCGATCCAGCCGGGGTTCGTCGACATCGGCTCGCTGCGCGTGCACCACATGTACGGCGGGCGCGGCTCACCGGTGGTCTTCATCCACGGCCTGGGTTCGTCGGGCTACATGGAGTGGCGGTTCACACTCGAACCGGCGGCCGCTCACCATCGGGTGTTCGCGCCGGACTTACCCGGATACGGCCGTACTGAAAAGCCCCGCACTCGCTACACGATTCAGTACTTCGCGCGTTTTGTTCAGCGTTACATCGAGGATCGCGGCCTACGCTCCGTGGCGCTGGTCGGCGCGTCGCTCGGTGGTCGGATCGCACTCGAGCTTGCGCTCGAACAGCCACGTTTGGTGCGCAAGCTGGTGCTCGTCAACACGCTCGGTCTGGGCAGGCCACAGGTCCGCATGGCTCAGATGGCCTATGGCCTCGTGACCATCCCGCGGGTCGGGGAGGCCGTCATGAGGTTCACGCGTGATGCTCTGCACTGGGCCTCGCCGAAAATGATCCGCCGCGTAGCCGGCCGCTACGCGGGCGCGAGCTCAGACCTCGAAAAGTCGATGGACGACGTCTACCTCGAGAACCTTCGTGAGATGTACGCGGGCGACGATTTCCACAACGCGTACCTGTCCACGGTCAGGTCGCTGATCAACCCGCGGGCCCTGTTCGGAGGAAATCACGACGTGACTTCACGGTTGCACGAGATCAGGGTCCCGCTGCAGCTGATCTGGGGCGCGGACGATCCGCTGTTCCCAGTTGCGCATGCGGCCCGCGCGCATGCCCTGGTCGCGCACTCGCGATTGGCCGTCATCGAGGGTGCGGGTCATTCACCGCAGGCCGAACGGCCGGAGGAGTTCAACCGCGTCCTCCTCAAGTTCATCGACGGCTGACCCGCCGCCTCCGCCAAAGCAGTACACCGGCCCCGAGTACCGGGCGCTCGTCGGCGCCCCGCTCGACCCCCTCGTACACCCGGACCCAAGACATCCGCCCCGCCTCTACAGGCTGATCCGGCGCACCGTCCGGTGGCTGGTGCTGCACTTATTCCGGATCACCGTCAACGGCCTCGAGAACATCCCGTCGCCGCCCTACATCATCGCCGCGAACCACCAGGCCTGGTTCGACCCGGCTTTCATCATCCCGTTCTTTCCATCGGCCCCGATGATCTACACGATGGCGAAGCGCGAAACCGTCTTCAACCGCGCCTGGAAACGCCGTCTCCTGCCGCTCGTCGGGGTCTTTCCAATCTCTCCACATCGCGGCGAGCTCGATGAGGCCGGCCTACGCACCGTGTACCAGATCCTGGAGCGTGGAGGCGTCGTCCTCATCTTTCCCGAAGGCCGCTATTCGCGCGGGCGCGGGCTGCGGCCGCTGAAGGTCGGGATCGGCCACTTTGCTCTGCAAGCCGGCGTTCCCATCTCTCCGGTCGCCGTGCGAGGGACCGACGTGCTGCGTCCATTCAGCCGGGTCGACGTGACGATCGGGGCTCCGGTCAGGCCCGATCCGCCGGCGTGGTGGTCGGTCGGGCAGAAGGTGACGCAGGTCGTCGAAAACGTCCAGCGCGCGATCACCGCCGGTCTCCAGCGAACGCGAGGGCGTCGCCCCAAGAGCTGAACTCCACGTACCACCCCGTGCTTTAATCCGGGGGCTTTGCATCTTGTCATCGGCGCCGGGGAGTTCCTCGGCAACCACGTCTCGAAGGCCCTCGCCGTCGAAGCGCCCGTCATCGAGCTGCACGCCGATGCCGACGATGAGACGCTGGCCGACGCCATCAGAACCGTCGAGGTGGTGCACTACTGCACCGAGACGTGGTCGCCGGCAAATCGATTGCGCTATCGGCGCGACCCGCCGCGCCTGCTCCAGCGGGTCGTCGATGCAGCCCGCCGCACGGGAGTCCGGCGAATCGTTCACCTCTCGACGGCGGATGTCTATGGGTCCGATCACGCGGCGAGGATCACCGAGAAGTCGAAGCTTCATCCCGTGCACGCGTACGAGCGCCTCAAGCTCTTCGAGGAGAGCTGGCTCCTTGATACGGTGCAGGACCTCGAGGTGGTGGTCCTCCGCCCGGCGAGGGTCTTCGGGCTGGGCGAGAACTGGATGCTGCCGCGATTGATGGGATCGCTCGCGCACGGACGCGTGTGGCTGCCGGGAGGCGGCCGCGTGATGCAGACGTTCATCGCCGCCGAAGACGTCGGCCGCGCCTGCCTGGCGGCAGCTGATCGCGGCCGGCCCGGGAAGAGTTACCTCATCGGCGGCTTCGACGCCACCTGGCGAGACCTTCTCGAGTCCTGCGCCCGCGCGGCCGGGGTCAGCGCGGATATCGTGAGCCTGCCCTACGACCTCGCGTACGTGCGCGCGCTGGCCGCCGAGGCGACGTCGTCGCGCGGCGGGCCGGTATGGCCCAGCGTCTACGCCGTCGACGTGGTCGGCAAGCCACACCAGGTCGACGATTCGCATTCCCGCCGCGAGCTCACATGGTCGCCGTCGGTGGGCAGCTTCGAGCAGGCGATGCCGCAGATGTCCGGTTGGTTGTCCGAGCTGCCCGGGGTCGTTCCGCGCCGCGAGCCTGAGGCTATTTCATCGCCAGACAGGTCACGGTCTTGAACACGCCGTCAATCTTCTGGATCTTGTCGACGATCAGCGAACCGATGGAGTTGACATCCGGAGCCTCGCAGACGGCGATGACGTCGTATTCGCCGGTGATCGCGTCGGCCGCCGTGATGCCCTTGACGCCCACCATCTTCTTGGCGACCTCGAGCGCTTGCCCGGGCGACGCGTTGATCAAGACATAAGCCTTCATCCGTCTACCCCCAAATCCGGCCGTCGAGTAACGCTGTCAGCGTAACGCGGTCAGCGCGACTTGAGGGCCCGGATCATCACCTCGTCGGTGACGTTGGCCCCGGAGAGCAAGACGACCACCTTTTCGTTCGGACTCGGGCTGTAGTGGTACAGGAGCGCGGCCAGAGCAGCGGCGCCCGCGGGCTCGGCGAGCAGGTGCTCCCACTCGAACAGCAGCCGGATCGCGCGCAGCATCTCGGTGTCATCCACCAGCACGACCTCGTCGACGTAGCGCTTCGCAACCTCGAGCGTGAGCTTCCCAGGGGCCGAGGCCGCGAGCCCGTCCGCGATGGTGTCGACCCGGTCGAGGGTGACGATCCGGCCCGCCTCTAGCGAGCGTCGCATCCCGTCGGCGCCCGTAGGCTCGGCGCCGACCACCTTCACGCGCGGCCGCTTCTCCTTCAGATAGAGGGCGATGCCTCCGATCAGCCCGCCGCCACCGATCGGCACCAGCACCGTGTTCAAGTCCTCGAGGTCGCGGAGCAGCTCCACTGCGATCGATCCCTGCCCAGCGATCACGTCGGGGTCGTCGAAGGCGTGCACAAAGGTCGCGCCGCCCCGCTCCACATGTCGCATCGCCTCGAGGTAGGCGTCGTTGTAATTGCGGCCCGCGGGCACGACCTCAGCCCCGAGACGCCGGATCGCCTCGACCTTGAGCTGGTTGGCCGTTTCCGGGACGTAAACGGTGGCGGGAATCTTGAAGGCGGCCGCAGCGTACGCGACGCCCTGGCCGTGATTTCCCGCCGACGCCGTGATCACGCCCGCCGAGCGCTCTTCGGGATGCAGCCGCATCACCTTGGTGAGCGCGCCGCGCACCTTGAAGGCGCGGATGGGCTGGATCGACTCGATCTTGATGTGGACGTAGCAGCGCGCCTTGTCGGTGAATGCGCGCGAGTACTGAAGGGGGGTGGGGGGAAGGTACTGGGCGAGGTCGCGCGCGGCGGCTTCTATTGAGCTGGGCGTGATGCCAGCCGTCTGATCTTGTGCGCCCTGCGCGCGCCCGGCCGCCTCGACTTCCCTCAACGCTCGGTCAATGATAGGTGCATGACTGACGACCTCGACAGGATCGAACCGCGGGAAAGCGCGCACGTCAGAGCCCGTGACAAGAAGATGCGCGGGCCGAAGGTGATCGCCGTCAATCCGGGGCTGAAAAAGCTGGCCCTGCACATGGCCGACAAGCGGAAGAAACCAAAGCCGACCTAGAACTCGGCGGGGACGATCGCCCGTTTGTGCGTGCCCGACCCCAACAGCACGTCGCCCTGAAAGCACGCCACGTCGAAATAGAGCTTGTTGCCTTTGACCTCGGTCAATTTAGCCGTCACGACTACAGTGCTGCCCGGAGCCGCGGGGGCCAGGTGGCGCACATGCACCTCATAGCCGACCGACGTGTGCCCTTCGGGCAGCAGCTCCTCGACGCACTTGTGGCTGGCGCCCTCCATGAGACCGATCATGGCCGGCGTGGCGAAGATGCCCTTGCCGCCCACGTGCCTTGTGATCAAACGCTCGTCCACGACGCGCTCGATGCGGCTCTCGAGCCCAGGTTGAATGCGGTCTGCGGTCGCCACACATTAGATTGTCGTCCGTAATGAAGCCGGCTGTTCGCAAGGCGATCATCACCGCGGCGGGACTCGGCACTCGATTTCTGCCCGCCACCAAAGCGCAGCCGAAAGAGATGCTGCCCCTGGTCGACAAGCCCGCCATCCAGTACAGCGTCGAGGAGGCGGTCGCCAGCGGTATCGAAGAGGTGATCATGGTCACCGGTGGCGGCAAGCGCGCCATCGTCGACCATTTCGACCGCTCGCACGAGCTCGAGCATTACCTGCGCGAGCGGGGTCGCACGGACCTCCTGAGCATTCTTGCCGAGGTCGATGCCATCGCTGACAAAATCGACATCACCTACATCCAGCAGCGCGAGCCGCGCGGGTTGGGACACGCAATCTGGACCGCCCGCCGCCTCGTCGGCGACGAGCCTTGCGCCGCCTTGCTGCCGGACGACGTCATCCTCGGCGCCGAACCGTGCCTCAAACAGCTCATCGCGGCTTACCACGAAACCGGCGCTACAGTCCTGGCGGCGCGCCGGGTCCCGAAGGAGCAGGTGAGTCGGTACGGCATCATCGCGACGGGCAAGTCGCGAGGGCCGTTGCACGAGGTCACCGACGTGGTCGAGAAGCCGTCCGCGGACGAGGCGCCCTCGAACCTGGCCAGCCTCGGCCGCTACGTGCTGCTGCCGGCAGTGTTCGAGGAGCTCGGACTCACCGAGCCGGGGGCCGGCAACGAGATTCAGCTCGTCGATGCGATCAAGCGGACACTCGAGCGGTCGCGGGTGGTCGCGCTCGAGTTCGAAGGTGACTACTACGACCTCGGCACGGTGGGCGGGTATCTGCGCGCAAACATGACCCTGGCGATGAGCCGTGAGGGCCTCCGGGACGACCTGGTTTCGTTCCTGCGGGAGCTTCTCGGCGAGTAGCCCTCGGGGCCTCCGGCGCAGGTTTGGAAGGGCCTTCCAGAGGGCTATACTTCAACTTAGCTCTATGAGCGGAATCCCTGCCCGAGTGATGTACCTATGGCTATTTCAGGACGAAGAAGATTCGACGACGACAAGGTTGTCAAGTACGAGACCGCGGAGAAGGACTTCGAGGTTGAAGTTTCGCGCACCCTCAACAAGTGGTGCGTCACCGTCTACCAGACGCCGGACAGGCAGATCGTGGTCCAGGACTTCTACCCGGAGCGCTGGAAGGCGCTCGCACGCGCCCAGGACTTCATCCGCCTCCTGAACCAGCGTAAGAAGAAGGAAGAGGAAGGGCTCGCCGGCTCCCG
>Ga0207646_10000272_pt1 | contig 70552 bp, 57 predicted proteins | sample KBSK5502metaG_FD_184343 | JGI IMG/M metagenome (GOLD analysis project Ga0207646, IMG submission 184343) | Corn, switchgrass and miscanthus rhizosphere microbial communities from Kellogg Biological Station, Michigan, USA - KBS K5-50-2 metaG... | ecosystem: Host-associated > Plants > Roots >... | reverse complement strand
CGAACCCATGGGGTGACCTCGCGCCAAGCCTGGTCCTCGGGTCCTATGGCGCACCCGACCCACAGGACGATCCGCACGTCGCCTGGCTCTCGTCCCGCGCCGCGAGGTCTTTGTCCGTGATCTCGGCCATCAGTCATCACCGCCCTCAGCCACGCGGCGGATCTCTTTGATGCGCCACCGGTACAGCACTCCTTCGACCACCCGGGCGGACGTCTCGCCAAGCATTTCGGCGATCTCCTCCTGTGGTATCCGTCCATCCGCAGCGCGACGATTGCCCTGGTCCGATGGTCCATGGCCGCCAATCGATCCCGAACCCCTGCGCTGGTTGCCACCAGGTCCGCAGGATCCGCTGTCGCGTCTGCCCCGGATGCATCAAGCGCCGGATCAGCAGCGTCTTGACGCCGCCACCGGTGCTTGTCCGCGCGGTGGCGTCGAAGCTCGTTGGGAAAGGCGGACAGGCACGCCCCCATGAAGTAGGTCGCCAGGCTGGCTCCACCATCGGCTCGCCAGCCGCCGCGGACCAGAGCCTGCTCGCGGAACCAGCGCAATGCCACCGCAACGATCATCAGGGCGAGTTCCGCCGCATATCAGAGTCGAGGCGGAGTTCCTCAAGCTCGCCATCGGTAGGTCGCACCTGCATTCCGCGCCGCGCGGCCAGCCGGAATACGTGACCGGAGTACATCCACCCGCAGGGCACCGATACGCCGTACCTGGCCAGCTCGCCAGCGAACTGGTCATACCGCGGGCCAGCCCCGCGAGGACCGCGACCGGGTCCGCCGAGCCCGGCGAGGCGAGCGGGGTGTCTCGGACCATCTCGTAGGGGTAGTACTCGTCAGCCAGCGAGTCCGGGGTACTGGGCTGAGTGTCTCCACCGGGCCTGGTGTAGCGGACCGCCCGCTGGACCAGCACCCGGGAACCATCGGGCAGTCCCAGCCGCTCCCCCACGGGCGTGCCCATCACCGGCACGGCAGAGCTTTCGATCGCGACACTTACCTCCTCCCGGCACGCTTGCCCAGCGGCCGCCGCGTCAGCAGTCCATGCGTCGAGAGGACTCGCCCCTGACCGCCGCCCTCGCTGCCCCGGGGTCATCCGCCAGGTGACCGCGTTGGGCTGGCGGACTAGAAGCCACGTTTGCTGACGGACTCGGCCAGGCCCTCCTCGGACAGAACTCGGTAGGCGCCGCGCACGGTCAAGTTGGCAGCCCCGGTGCGTCCATCAGGTCCAGGCTGCTGGGCAGCCGGTCGCCGGACTTGTACCGGCCCGACAGGATGCCTTGCCGCAGCTCGTCGGCGAGCCGCACGTACACGTCGACGCGTTCGGGAACGCTGCCCGTGATGCTCCACTGTGTGGAGCTACTTGCCGGGTCACTACGTCGGTCTGCGTTTTAGCTTTACCCGGTAAGAGTAATGTTCAGGGTCGAAGTAGCTAACCGCGAGTTCGACTGGGTTATCGGAATCATCAAAATAGAGCCGATCAACGCGAAGTACGGGCTCTTCGGGATCGCAGTCCAAGCGCTCGGCGGCAAAAGAGGGAGCGCCAGTCGCGCTGATGCTTTGCTCCACAGCCGCTACGGATCCCGTGATTCGCGAATCGATCAGGCCAATGACGGTGACCATGCTGCGCCTGCCAGATGAGGATAGTTCGCCCACATCACTGACAAGTTGCCCGACGCGCGGCGGCAGGAAGACAGACGTGTGACAGAACGGGACGTTACTGTGAAGGCGAATGAGCGTCAGGGCAAAGATCTCATCGGACGGCAGCCGCAACCGACCGGCTGTCTCGACGTCGACCTTGTGATGCAGCGGGGTGACGATTTCGCACTCCGTGTCGATAGAGAGGGCCATCAATTCATCCACCGACCCGAAATGATGGATATACCGGTCTTCGGCAGCTACCGGGTAGGTGCCACGCCCGGCCACTCGGTAGATAATTCCTTCAGACACAAGGTCCTGCATCGCTCGCCTGACCGTCTGCCGGCTGACGGAATAGCTCGCGGACAGCTGCTCTTCGGTAGGCAGCTGTCGGCCCCCCGCGTACTCACCGTTGCGTATAGCGTCGCGTAGCTGGGCAGCGAGCGCTCGGTACGCGATGGGTCTCATCTGGTCTGACACCGATGTCCGCCCTTACGGCTGCCAGCGCAGGTACTTGTGGGTGAATTGTCCTGCGGCCTCCTGCGCTGGCCGCCGGGCGGCAACCGGCTGTCATCCGGAACTCGGATGCGGAGCGGTCCCTGCACTCGTCGAGATTATGCCCGGATCGCAGCAACGCAGCGGTCAGCGCTTGCCGGGTGGCGTGAAGGCGAGCATGCATGGTGTGCAGCCCCGGTACCGGCCCCGAGACTCCTAGGGGCAGCGTTGCAGCGCTACGCGCTGCCCCGACTAGCGACCCACGCTCACGGCCGGCGAGTGCGTGCAATTTGAGTGGCCCAGGTCCTTGACTCGCCGCCGACTCACGTGCCTAAATGGCCGTACATATAAAATATTCAGTCGGCCAAAGTGTGATGCGCTGCGGCACGGCTAGAGGGCGCGAGGCAAGTGGTCATGGTGCGCCTCCATGACCACCTCGTTGATCAGCCCTGGCCGGCAAGACGGACGGTGCTCCTGGGGCTGAACGCCAGTCAGATCCTCACGGCCAGGACCATGGCCGTTCCCGCATGCGGCGGTCCGGCGCCGGCCGTCGGCTAATACCGGCCCAGAAGGATCTTGTGTGGATGAGCTGAGTAGGGACGAGCAAGAGATCGTCGAGCTGGTACGGGAGTTCGTCAACCGTGAGGTCAAACCGGTCGCGCGCGAGCTCGAGCACGCTAACACCTACCCGGAAAAGCTGATCGAGCAGATGAAGCAGCTCGGCGTCTTCGGCCTGGCCATTCCCCAGCCGTGGGGGGACAGCCAGGTAAGCACACCCTGCTATGCGCTGATCACCGAGGAACTGGCGCGTGGATGGATGAGCCTGGCTGGCGCGATGGGCGGCCACACCGTGGTCGCCACGCTCCTCGTTGTTTTCGGCACCGAAGCACAGCAGCGCGCCTACCTGCCACTCATGGCCACCGGCGAGCTGCGGGCGGCCATGGCCTTGACCGAGCCCGGCGGCGGCTCGGACCTGCAGGCGATCCGGACGACCGCCCGCCGCCAGAACGGCTCCTATGTGATCAGCGGCTCCAAGACCTGGATCAGCAACGCCCGGCATGCTCAGCTGGTGGCTTTGCTGTGCAAGACGGATCCCGCGGTACGGCCGCCGCACGCCGGGATCAGCATCCTGCTGGCCGAGCCGGGTCCCGGATTCGCCGTGTCCCGTGACTTGCCGAAGCTCGGCTACAAGGGAGTCGAGAGTTGCGAGATCACGTTCGATGATTACCGGATCCCCGTGACGGCCCTACTCGGCGGGCGCGAGGGCGAGGGGTTTGCGCAGATGATGCGCGGCCTAGAAATCGGCCGTATCCAGGTCGCGGCCCGCGCGCTGGGCGTCGGCCGCGCCGCCCTGGAGGACGCGCTGAGATACGCGCAGCAGCGGGAGGCTTTCGGGAAGCCCATTTGGCAGCACCAGTCGATCGGCAACTATCTCGCCAACATGGTGACCAAGCTGACCGCGGCCCGTCAGCTCGTGTTGTACGCGGCCCGGTGCTATGAGGCGGGCGAACGCGCGGACATGGAAGCAGGCATGGCGAAACTGTTCGCCTCCGAGACCGCCATGCAGATCGCCTTGGATGCGGTGCGGATCCACGGAGGCTACGGGTACTCGACGGAGTTCGACGTGGAGCGCTACTTCCGCGACGCGCCACTGATGATCGTTGGTGAGGGCACCAATGAGATCCAGCGCAACGTCATCGTCCGCCAGCTCATAAAGCGCAACTCAGTCGCGCCGTGACAGCGTCATGACCGCCCAAGACGCCACATCGTGGCTGTTCGTGCCGGGAAACCGGCCCGACCGGTTTGAAGGGGCTGCACTGAGTGGCGCGGACGAGGTCATCTGTGACCTCGAAGACATGGTGCCGGAAGCAGACAAGCGCAACGCGCGCGCTCATGTCGCGCGATGGCTGTCACACGGCGGCAGCGGCTGGGTTCGGATCAACGCCCCAGCGACGCCGCATTACGAATCAGACATCACCTCGGTCGCGGGCCTGCCCGGGCTGCGCGGGGTCGTGGTGCCCAAGGCGGAAGACCTCCAGGCGCTGGAGGTCGTGCACGATCGGCTGGGCGGCAACGCCGGCATTGTCGCGCTCATCGAAACGGCCCTCGGACTGCTCCGCGCGTACGACATTGCCTCCTGTATGGCGGTCAGCCGCCTGGCCTTCGGCTCGATCGATTTCGCCAACGACATCGGCGCCACGGAGGACGACGAGGCATTGCTGCTGGCGCGGACCACGCTGGTGATCGCCTCCAGGGCCGCTGTCAAGCCCGCCCCGATTGACGGAGTGACCGTGGCGCTGGACCGTCCGGAGATTGTCGCGCGCGACGCTTCCCGCGCCAGGCGCTTGGGCTTCGGCGGCAAGCTCTGCATCCATCCCGCCCAGGTGGCTGTAGTCGCCACCGCATTCAGCCCAACCGCCGCCGAGATCCGCTGGGCGCGCGGGATTGCCAATACCGCCGGGGCGATGCCAGGCGCGGGCGTCCGCCGCGGCGAAGGCCAGATGATCGACAAGCCCGTAGCCGACCGCGCGCGCCGGATCCTGGCCCGGGCGGCGGGCTCTGGGCCAGCCTCCGGTGCCCAGGAGGCGACGGCGGTGCTCCCCCTGGAAGGTCTCACGGTCGTCGCGTTGGAGCAGGCCGTCGCCGCGCCGTTCGCTACCCGCCAACTCGCCGATCTGGGTGCACGGGTGATCAAGGTAGAGCGGCCCGGGACCGGCGACTTCGCCCGCGACTATGACCGCTCCGTGCACGGCCAGGCGAGCTATTTCGTATGGCTGAACCGGGGAAAGGAGTCCATCGAGGCCGATGTCAAGAGCCAGGACGGCCAAGCCATCCTGGCCGTCCTGCTGGCGCGCGCCGATATCTTCGTGCAGAACCTCGCGCCAGGCGCGGCCGAGCGGCTCGGGCTCGGTGCGGAGCGGCTCCGCGCCCGCTACCCGCGGTTGATCTGCTGCTCGATCTCCGGGTACGGCCCCGGCGGCCCGTACCAGAGCAAGAAGGCGTACGACCTCCTGGTGCAGTGTGAGGCAGGACTGCTATCGGTCACCGGCACCCCGGACCAGCCTGCGAAGGCAGGGATCTCGGTCGCAGACATCGCCGCCGGGATGTATGCCTACAGCGGGGTGTTGACCGCACTGTACGAGCGCGAGCGGACGGGACAGGGAACTAGCCTCGACGTGGCCATGCTGGATGCCCTGGGTGAGTGGATGAGCCAGCCGTACTACTACAGCGTCTACGGTGGGCGGCCTGCCCAGCGGACCGGCGCCCGGCACGCCTCCATCGCGCCCTACGGCCCGTACGCTGCCGCAGACGGCGAGGTGTACATCGGCCTGCAGAACGACCGTGAGTGGGCTGTGTTCTGCGAGCGGGTCCTGCACCGGCCGGAGCTGATCACTGATGAGCGATTTCGCTCCAACCCGAACCGGCTGGCCAACAACGATGAGCTGACCCCGATCATTGAGTCCTCTCTCCAGTCCATGCCAGCCGACCAGCTCGTCGCCCTGCTTGATGAGGCTGGAATCGCCAACGCCCGGCTCCGCACGCCGGCGGAGTTCGCTGCGCACCCGCAACTGGAGGCCCGGCGCCGGTGGCGAGAGGTGGAATCCCCGGCCGGCCACGTGCGGGCCCTGCTTCCCCCCGTCAGCGTGCACGGCCGGGAACCAGCGATGGGGGCCATCCCCGCCCTGGGCCAGCACACCGCGGCCATACTCGCTGAACTCGGGATGACCCAGGGCGCTACGACCAGCCGCGAGGCGTACCAGCGCGACTGCACCGCCGAATCCCACGAGGCCCTGCCACCTATCGCCGGCGGCACTGTATGACTGAGCTTGCACCGCGCCAGCTCTCGTCGCCCAAGGTTCTGGGAGTCGTCCTCCTGGAAGCCGACCACAGCGTGGAGACGCTGGACATCCCGGAGCCGTTCAGCTGGCAGCCGCCCGAAGGCCTAGGGCCTGGCTTCTTCGGGCATCCGCAAGCCTGGCCGGTGCCTGTTGTCTTCGCGGTGGCAGCGGGAGCAACCGGCCGCTCGTCGGCAGACGGGGCGCCGCAAGCGATGCGCGGCGTGGCCGACGCGGTGCGCAGGCTGGACGGGCGATGCGACATGATCGTCGGCGGATGCGGGTTCTTCGGTCTGGCCTGGCCGCTCCTTGACCCGCGGCCAAGGACGCCGACGATGCTCAGCGCGCTCGATTTCCTCGATGTCGCGCTGGCCACTTCGCGCTCCGAGGTGGCCGTTATCAGCACGAGCACGGCCGCCGGCCGCCACGCGATAGCCGGCCATCCGGCGGCGGGCCGGGTTCGCGTCGTAGGCCTGGATGGAGTCGGTGACTGGAGTGCCTTCGCCAAGGCGGACTGGGCCTACCGCCCCGCATGGACGATGAAAGGGCTCGAGCAGGGGCTACGGCACATCCTTGGCCGAGCGGCACAGCCCGGAGGCGCGCTCGACGGCGCCGGGGCCGTCCTCCTGGAGTGCACCGTGCTCCCGCAGTTCCGGCCGGTCATCCGCGAGTACACCGGCGCACCGATCTACGACCTGGTGAGTATCATGTACGCCACGCTGGCGTGATCCGGGCTGCGCCGGGGCCGCATCATTCGGCGAATCGCACCGGCAGCAGCGGGGTGATGCTCGCCTCCCGGAGCTGCTGCCACTCCGCGTTGGTGGCCGGGTCATCGCTCCATCCGCACCGGACGATCATGTAGTAGTCGTCGTCGAGCTTGAGGCTATCGCCGTGCGGGTTGCCGTTCGGTGGCCGGCAGACGTAGCACCCGGCGATCCACCGGATATGGCCGTCAATGTCGCCGGAGTAGTCCTGGTTCATGCCGGAGATCATGAACGCCTCTTCGGTCCACGGATGGATATGCAGCGACCCGGGATGATCCTGGACCCCGGCGCGGGCAGACCGCTGCGCGCGCACTGAGTAACCGGCGACGGCGTCCCGGCGCAGGGTCTTCCGCCAGCGCAGCGTCTGCCTGGGATCTTCGCCCGGGTCCGGCTCCTTGTCGGTGAGGACGTTCTGGATAAAGATCTCCTCCGGCGACGACCTGCCCGGATCGGGTGTGTCCGCCGTGAAGATCAGCCGGGTGATGCCCCTGGGTGCGGAGATGGCGCCGATCGGTGTGCCTGCGGGGCGGTAGTGATAGGTGTCCTTGCCGTACCTGAGCTCCCCGGCCGACATCTCGCCGTCAAGCGTGTAGGTGTCGGCCGGCCAGGTGCTGATCGCCGGCGGTGCGCTGAAGCCGGGCTCGTATCGGATGAGCGCGGTCCTCGCCCCGGTGGACTCGTCTTTGGCGAGCGTCTTTATCCAGGCGAAGCCCTTGCCGCCGCCTACTTCCAGCGGCTCCCAGCTGATCAGATGGGTGTAGAGGGCGATCGCGTTGGTCTTCCTGGGCATCGTCATACCTCGGTCAAAGCCCGCCCGTGCGCGCTGGCGTGCACCTGGCGGCAGGCGCACGCCAGCACGGGCCGGGAGGGGACGGATCAGGGCTTGCGGATGTCTTGTACATGCATGTATCCATCCGCCCGGGCGGTGTACAACGCGGCGGACTTGATGGAGCCGACCACGTTGACGCCGTAGAAGAGCGGTGCATAATAGACGTTCGCGTTGCTGATCTGCCAGATCTTGGTGATAAGCGCAAGCCGCTTGGCCGGGTTCGGCTGCGCCTCCGACTGGGCGGTCAGCTTGTTGATCTGGGGGTCGCTGAAGTAGGACACGCCGCTGGTCGGCAGGTAGCTGCCCTGCAGGATGGCATCGGCATCCATGGACGATGGACCCCAGCTGAACATGTAGATCCCGTTGAAATGCCGGGCCTGCCAGTCGGTGATGAAGGTGTTGGTCGTGCTGCCTTCCAGCTTGACGTTGACGCCGATCTGCTTCAGCTCCCCCTGGATCGCCTGTGCGATCGCATTCTGGAACGGGATGATGTAGTCGGTCGCCCACTGGAAGGGGATTACCTGCCCCTTGTACCCGGACTCGGAGACCAGCTTCTTGGCTTCGGCCTGGTTGTAGGCAGTGGGGGCCACCGAGGGCGAGTAACCGAACGTGACCGGCGCTACCATCTGGCCGACGGGCGTGGCCTGGCCGCCCAGCAAGACCTTTGTCAGCTGCGGCCGGTTGATGCCCATGCTGATCGCCTGGCGGAGCTTGAGGCTGTTGAGCGGGGCCAGCTTCATGTTGAACCCGAGGTAAACGACCAGGTTGCTGGGTGACGTGCTGATCGACAGGGAGCTGTCCGCCCGGGCCGTCTGCAGTTGCTCCGGGACCAGCGGGGCAACATCGAGCGAGCCGGACTGCAGGCCGTTCAGCCGCGCGGTCTGGTCGAGGGTGGGAACCACATTCACCGTCTGGAACGCGGGTTTGGGTCCCCAGTAGTACGGGTTAGCCTGCAGCTTGATCGTGCCGCCCTGGGTGAACGAGACAACCTTGTACGGCCCCGACCCGACCGGCGCGGTCGCGAACTTGGCCGGGCCCTCGGACTGGTAGACGGACTCGGGAACGATCGAGATTCCCCGGGTCTGCACCGGCCACGACGAGTACGGGGCCTTCAGGAAGAACTCAACCTTGTTCGTCCCGACGGACTTGATCGACACCATGTCCGCGAGGTCGCCGTTGGGCAGGGCCTTCGGGTTGTCGTGGACCGCGTTGAAGCTGAACAAGACATCCTTCAGCGTTACCGGTGAGCCGTTGGAGAACTTCGCGGGCCTGATCGTGAAGATCCACTGGGTGGCGTTGGTGTTCGAGGTCCAGCTCGACGCCAGGTCGGCGATCAGCTTACCGGTCGGGCTGATCGTCACCAGATGGTCATAGATGGAGTCCTCAAGCATCAGAGCGGGGTCGGAGAGGACGGCGTTCAGCGACGGGACGGGGATGGGCAGAGCCATCGTCACACTTCCGCTGCTACCCGACGGGCCCGTCGATCCGGAATTGGCCGAGCTTGATGGTGACGATGAGCAGGCAGCCAGTGCCACAACGCCGATCGTGACGGCGGCCCATGATGCCCTGGTCCGCGCTGCCCCCGGTCGCTTCGAGTGATGCGGTAGATCAACCATGACGTTCCTCCGAGACCGAGAGTCCGGTTGTCGCAATCGAGTCAGCCCCGGCTTCCGCCGATCTATTAGCCAGCCCGGCGTGCGGGGCCGACGTGCTGCTGACCTCAGAGCCACAGCACTGAACGAAGGCTCGAACACATGCAGGCAAGCTGTCAACAGTTCGCAGCTTACAGCTAACCATTAGGCGTGCTTACGTGCTGCTTTCGTTATAGTTTCGTTATCTGGATGTGAGGCCCTTACGTCTGACCAGGTGCAGTGCGGGCTCGATCCCGGCCGGTGGCCACTGGCCGGGATCGTCTGTGTGGGCGCGTCCCCGGCCCGCCCGCAGGCGGGCTGTCAGCCCGATCCTGGCCAATCTGTAAGGTGTACACTGTTGACAGTCACCTGCCTGGACTGGATATTGGCAACTGTGCCTGGACTGGTAACGACGCACGGCGACGAGCCTGCGCCCGCCGACGCCGATCAGCGGGGCCCGGGCGGGCAGCCCACGCAGGGCAGCTCCGCGCGGGGAACCGTGGTGCTCCCCTCGCACAGTCGCTGGCTGCGTGACCGCGTTCAGCAGAAGGGCAATCCCCTTCTCCTGCCGGGTGTCCCGAATGCCCTGACGGCGCGGGTGATAGAAAGCGTCGGGTTCGAGGCCGTCTACGTCTCAGGCGCCGGAATGACCAACGCCTACCTCGGCGCCCCTGACGTTGGCTTGCTGACGCTCTCGGAACTGACGGCTCATGTCGCGGCGATACGGGATGCCATCGGGCTGCCGATCGTCGTGGACGCGGACACCGGGTTCGGAAACGCACTGAACGTCCAGCGCACTGTCCGCGCGCTCGAACGCGCGGGCGCGAACGCCATCCAGATCGAGGATCAGGTCGCCCCTAAGAGGTGCGGGCACTTCGACGGCACGTCCGTGATCGACGTCGCCGAGATGGTCGGCAAGGTTCATGCCGCTGTGGACGCGCGCAGCGATCCCGAACTGCTGATCATCGCCAGGACCGACGCTCGCGCCGAACTGGGCATCGACGAGTCCTGTGACCGCGCCCGCCGGTACCTCGAGGCAGGCGCCGACGTGGCATTCGTGGAAGCTCCCCGGACGCTGAGCGAGATGGCCGCCATCCCCCGTGACGTACCGGGCTGCCACCTCATTAACATGGTCGAAGGGGGCCTTACCCCCATACTCCCGCTGGGCGACCTCGGTGAGCTGGGATACGCCATCATCCTCTATGCGAACACCATCATGCGCGCTGCCATACCCGCCATGCAGAAAGCCGCTGCTGTCCTGTACAAGCAGGGCAGCAGTCTCTCGCTCCTCGAGGACATCGCGACCTGGGAAGATCGCCAGGCCTTCGTGCGCAAGGCAGAATTCGACCGGCTCGGTGATCACTACGGGAGCTTCACGTGAGCAGCGAATTCGATCTGCACATCCGCGGTGGCACGGCCGTGCTGCCGGGGCTCGGCGCGACGGCCACCGACATCTACGTTTCCAGCGGGAAGATCGCCGCGCTGGCAGCCCCGGATGCGCCTCCCCTCGCGGCGCGCGAGATCCTGGACGCGCAGGACCGTGTGGTCATCCCCGGCGTGATCGACGCCCACGTGCATCTCGGCCAGGACATCATGGCCCCGCGCAATGCGGGCGAGGTGGCCGCCGAGACCGGTTCCGCGGCGGCCGGCGGCGTCACGGCAATGCTGGTCTACCTGATGAGCGGGCAGCCCTACGAGCCCCTGTTCGACAGCGTGCGCGGGCTGATGGAAGATCACTCGCACACCGACTTCGGGTTCCACTTCTGTGTCGGGTCCGCGGACCATGTGCGCGCGGTGCCCAAGTATGCTGCCGAACTCGGCGTGTCCAGCTTCAAGTTCTTCATGAGCTTCCGTGGCGACGAAGGAGCATACCTCGGCCTTCCCGGCAACGACGACGGCCTGCTGTATGAGTTCCTGGAGAAGACCGCGGAAAGCGGGGCCATGGCTAACCCGCATGCCGAGAACATCGAGCTCATCTGGCGGCTGCGGCGGGAGGCTAGGAAGGACCCGGGCGCCGGGCTGCCCGAGTGGAGCAGCGCGCGCCCGGGGTACGCCGAGGCCGAGGCGCTGCAGCGAGTGGCATACCTGGCAAGCGTCACCGGCGCGTCCGTCTATGCCGTGCACGTCACCTGCGCCGCGGCACTGGAGGCACTCGTCCACCAGCGCGAGCGCTACCCCCATGTCTTCATCGAGACCTGCCCCCACTACCTGACCCTCGACGCGACCAGCCCGGTGGGCACGCGCGGTAAGGTGAACCCGCCGCTGCGGACCCGGGCGGACGCCGCCCGGCTCTGGCAGGGCCTGGACGACGGGACCATCGACGTGATCGGCTCCGATCACGTGCCGCGGCACTACGCGGCCAAGGACAAGGACCTGTGGAGCGCGTCAGCCGGCTTCCCGGGAACCGGGACGCTGCTGCCCCTGCTGGTGACCGAGGGTCACCTGGCTCGGGGCACCTCACTTGAGCGCCTGGTCGAGGCGACATCGACCCGGCCGGCCCAGCTTTTCGGCCTCTACCCGCGCAAGGGCGTCATCCGGCCGGGCTCCGACGCCGACCTGGCCGTGCTGGACCTGCGGCACGACGGCGTCATAGACGCAGCCACACAGCACAGCGGCGCGGAGTACTCCGTATGGCAGGGCTGGCCGGTCAGGTGCCGAGTCGAGCACACCATCGTGCGGGGCCGCCTCGCGGTCCGCGATGGCGCCCTCACCGAGCCGGTGGGAGCGTATCTGTGGCGCGCGCACAGTGGTGCCACCGCGCTCGCCGAGTCGGGGCTGATCGGCTCATGACGGCCCCGCAACCACCGGCTGGTACCGCTCCGTGGCGCCACTTCATCAGCGCCGACGACGAGGAACGCTACGCGGCCGCTGGTTTCGGGCGCCCAATCGGCATGGGCTCGCGGCCCGCCCTCATGATCATCGATGTCCAGTACCGGACCGTCGGGAATTCACCCAAGCCATTCTTCGAATCGCTGAAGGACTACCCCACGAGCTGCGGTGAGGTGGGCTGGGCGGCGGTCGAGAAGATAGCGGACCTGCTGGCGGTCTTCCGGCGCCGGAACCTGCCCGTGCTCTACCCGTTCGTAGCGCCGAAGCAAGCCTACGATTCCGGCCGGCTCGGGGCGAAGGTACCCGCGATCATGACGATCGCGGAGAAGGGCTACGAGTTCGTGGACCGGATCCGGCCCAGACCGGAGGACATCCTGCTGCCGAAACGGCATCCGAGCGCGTTCTTCGGCACGCCGCTGGTGAGTTACCTGGTTGATCTTGGTGTCGACACGCTCATCGTGACCGGCTGCACGACCAGTGGCTGTGTGCGGTCGACCACCGTCGATGCGTTCGCCTACAACTTCCGGGTCACCGTGCCGGCCGACGCGGTATATGACCGCACGGCGAGCGTGCATGAGGTCAATCTTTTTGACATGGCACAGAAGTATGCCGATGTCCTTCAGACGGCGGACGTTATCGCTGCCATATCCGCTGATTGCGATCACCCATAATGGGGTGCGCGTCATGTTTGCCTATGTGCTGAGGCGCCTGGCCAGGGCGGTAGTCACCGTTTTCGCCGTGGTCACGGCGGTCTTCTTCCTGGAGCGGCTCAACGGGAACCCCGCCGCGATCATGCTGTCTAACACGGCGACCCCGAAACAGATTGCCACGCTCAGCAAGGCCCTGGGATTTGACCGCCCGCTCTCGGTGCAATACCTGTCATTTGTCAAGGGCCTGCTGCACGGCAACTTCGGGACCTCCCTGCAGTCCGGAACCCCTGCGCTCCAGCTTGTCCTCGGGCGCCTGCCCGCCACGCTCCTGCTCGTCCTGACCGGATTCATATTCGGTGTCGCGCTCGCCATGTTCTGCGTCCTGGCGATCCAGCTCACTGGGAGCCACGCCTTGCGAAACGGCCTGCTGGTGGCGGGGCAGGTGCGGCAGGCGATACCGATGTTCGTCTTCGGCGTTCTCCTAGTCCTGGCGTTCTCCGTCACCTTGCACTGGTTTCCGTCGCAGGGCGAGGGAAGCTGGAAGAACCTGGTGCTTCCGGCCCTGACGGTGGGGACCTTCGAGTTCGCCCTCTACCTGAGGTTCATGGACGCCTCGTTCGGGGAGCAGAGCCATCAGGACTACGTCCGGACGGCCTATGCGAAGGGCAACGCCCCCCATGGGGTCGTGCTGCGGCACGAACTGCGTAACGTCCTGCTCCCCATCCTGACCATCATTGGGTTCAACCTTGGCGGCCTGCTTGGCGGCAGCGTCATCATCGAGACCGTGTTCAACTGGCCGGGGATCGGTCAGCTGACGGTGGAGTCGGTCAACACCCGGGATTTCCCGGTGGTCCAGGCCAGCCTGCTCGTCGCGTCGCTCGCTTTCGTGCTCGTGAACATCGCGGTCGACCTCATCTACTCCGTCGTCGACCCCCGGGTGAGGATCCGGTGAACGTCCTGGTTACCCGCACGGAGCGAAAGCTGGCGCAGTGGCGGTCGGCGGGCAGCGCCCCCCCGGGCGCGGCCCGCCCGCGGCGCAGCCGCCTCAGGCCCGCGACCAGCGTGGCGATCGTGCTGCTGTTCCTGGTTGCGGTGCTGGTCATCGTCGTCCCGTTTCTTCCCTCATACAACCCCTACGCCATCAACCTGAGCGTCGCGTTGGAACCGCCGTTCCGCTCCACGGCGCACCTACTGGGGACCGATGAACTGGGCCGTGACTTGCTTAGCCGGGTGTCCCTGGCGACCCGCATCTCGCTTCTCATCGTGACCTTCGCGCTGATGCTGAACGTGCTGATCGGCGTCTCGGTGGGGCTCACCGCCGGCTACTACCGCGGCAAGGCGGACACCGTCATCATGGGCTCCGCCGACCTCGTCCTGTCCTTTCCCATCCTGATCCTGCTCGTGACGATCGTCGCCGTCCTCGGCCCGAGCGCCCAGACGATCGCCGTCGTGCTCGGTTGCGTCTTCTGGGTGAGCTACGCCCGGGTGTCCCGGGCCACTGCGCTCTCGCTGCGCAGCCGCGAGTATGTGATCTCGGCGGTCACCCAGGGCGCCTCGGGCTGGTGGGTCATCCGCAAGCATCTGCTGCCGCAGGTCGTCCCGCAGATCGCCATCATGACGTCGTTCGACCTGGGGGTGCTGATCACCGTGGAGGCGTCGCTGTCCTATCTCGGACTCGGCATCCAGCCGCCCACGCCGAGCCTGGGCGGGATGATCTCAGACGGGCAGAACTACCTGCAGACGTCGCCCTGGCTGTGCGTGCTGCCCAGCCTGGTCCTGCTGTTGCTCATCGGGGGAGTGCAGTTCATGAGCCAGCGCTTCACGTCGGAAGGCCAGCAGTCCCGCGGGATGACGGCCACGTAACCGGGAGCCTGGCATGTCCAACCACAGTGAGCCGTTGCTCTGCGTCTCCGACCTGGTCGTCGAGTTCGACACACCGGCCGGGCCGGCCCGCGCCGTCGACGGCATGGCCCTGACCGTCCACCCGCATGAACTGCTGTGCATCGTCGGGGAATCCGGCTCGGGCAAGAGCGTGACCATGCTCGCCACCATGGGGCTGCTCCCGGCCACGGCGCGGATCACCGCGGGGCAGATCCGGTACAAGAACCGCGAGCTCAGCTCTCTTCCCGCAGGTGAGATGCGGCGACTGCGGGGCCGCGAACTGGCGATGATCTTCCAGGATCCGATGACCTCGCTCAATCCCACGATCAGGATCGGCAAGCAGGTCGGTGAGATCATCACCCTGCACGAGCCGAAGGCGAGCAAGGCGGACGTCAAGCGCCGGGTGATCGACCTGCTCTCCCAGGTGAACATCCCGCGGCCTGAGTACCGCTACTCCGCTTTCCCGCACCAGTTCTCCGGCGGGATGCGGCAGCGGGCCATGATCGCCATGGCCATGGCTCACGCACCCGCGCTGCTGATCGCCGACGAGCCAACAACGGCGCTGGATGTGACCATCCAGGCCCAGATCCTCGAGGTGCTCCGCCAGATGCGGGAGCGGACCGGCTCGGCCATGGTCCTCATTACCCATGACCTGGGCGTAGTGGCGGAGACCGCGGACCGCGTCGTGGTCATGTACTCCGGCAGGGCCATGGAGACCGGTACGGTCCAGGAAATCTTCCACGACCCGCAGCACCCCTACACCATCGGGCTGCTGGCTGGCCTGCTGGACATGAGCGGGACCGGCAAGACCGCCTATACGATTCCCGGCCAGCCGCCCGCCCTGACCAGGCGGCCGTCCGGGTGCCCGTTTCATCCGCGCTGCGCCCTGCACCAGGGCCGGGACATCTGCCGCACCACGACGCCGGTCCTCGCGGACAGCCCTTCCGGCCGGGCGGCCTGCCACTTCGCGAACGAAACGGCAGCGTGGGCCGCGGAAAAGTTTCCCCACATCCGCCGCGGCCCCAGTGGACGGGCGAGCCAGTGAGCGCGGGGCAGCCGGGCGCCACGGCCGGGAACGTGCTGAGCGTCGAGAACCTGAAGATCGTCTACAAGATGCCCCGCCGTGGCAGGAGCAAGCAGGAGTCACTCACCGCGGTCAATGGCGTGAGCCTGTCCGTTCCCCGCGGGCAGACGGTGGGCCTGGTGGGCGAGTCGGGTTGCGGCAAGACCACGCTGGTCCGGGCCATCCTCCGGCTCGAAGTGGCCAGCGAGGGCCGCATCGTGCTGGACGGTGAGGACATCACCGGGCTGAGCAACCGCCAGATGCGACGGCGGCGGCCGAAGGTCCAGGTGGTCTTCCAGGACCCCTACAGCTCGCTCGATCCGCGCATGACCGTGCACGAGATCGTGGCCGAGCCGCTGCGGGTGCACCGCCGGTACTCCGCGCACCGGGTGGACGAACTGCTGGACAGCGTCGGCGTCAACCCCGATGTGGGCAAGCGGCGAGCGGCCACCTTCTCCGGCGGGCAGCAACAGCGGATAGCGATCGCCCGGGCACTCGCGCTGCGCCCGCAGCTACTGATCCTGGATGAACCCGTGTCAGCCCTGGACGTCTCCATCCGGGCCCAGGTGGTCAATGTGCTCGCGCAGCTGCAGCGCGAACTCGCGCTTAGCTACCTGTTCATCGCGCATGACCTGTCCGTCGTGCATCACATGTCGCAGCACGTGGCCGTCATGTATTTCGGCAAGATCGTGGAATCGGGCACTTGCGAGCAGATCTTCGGGTCGCCGCAGCATCCATATACGAAACTGCTGCTCTCCTCGATTCCCGTTCCGGACCCGGACGGGCGTGAGGCGCGCCGCGCGGTTTCCCATGGTGAGATGCCCGATCCGATGCGCCCACCCGCGGGATGCGCGTTCCGCCGCAGATGCCCGTATGCCCAGGAGGTTTGCGGAGCACAGGCTCCGCCGCTCGAGGAGCACGGGGACAGCGGTCATCTGGCCGCCTGCTGGGTGGCCGGGGGCGCACACTGATGGAATCGGTCAGGTTCGGCATCGAACTGCCACAGCACCTGGGCTTCGAGCATGTCCGCGCGATGGCCCAGGCGGCCGAGGACCTGGGATACGACTCCCTCTGGGTCCGTGATCACCTGATCGTGGACCATCGCGAGATGGGCAGCTTCCAGCAGGGCTACATCGCCGATGGCGAGCGCAAGGTCAGCGGTGACTACCTGGCCTGCCTTCCCGCGCTCGCCGCCTTGGCCACGGTGACACGGCGGATAGCGATCGGCACCGATGTCCTCAACCTGCCGCGCCGGAACCCGGTAGACGTGGCCAACGAGGTGGCGTGCATCGACCAGATCTCTGGCGGCCGGGTCATCTTCCAGGCAGCGATCGGGCACCCGAAGCGGGACTGGGCCGCCAGTGGGGTGCACACGGGGCTGGCACCCCGCGGAAAAATGCTGGAAGAGGCGCTGGAGGTCATCCGCATGCTCTGGGCCTCCGACGAAGAAGTCACCTTTCACGGCGAGCACTACCGCATCGAAGGGGCACGGCTGGGGAACCGGCCTGCGCAGCGCCCGCATCCGCCCATCTGGCTGGGCGTGCGGACGACATTCGGCCGGGTCGCCCGCCTTGCTGACGGCTTCACGCTTTCTGAGTCCATGTTCGGCGGCGATTTCGCTACCTTCGGGAAAGCTCTCGCCGAGATCCGACGGGCCGCCGTCGCAGCGGGCCGCGATCCCGGCGATATCGCGGCAGCGGCGCGCTTCGCGCTGGTAGCCGGGCCCGAAAGCGAGGAGGCAAGGCGCCGGGCCGCTGCGGACTGGGGCAGTCTCTTCATGGAGCCCGCGGCCTGGTACGCGCGCTGGGCCGGAGATGCCGAGGCCATTTGCAGGCTCATCGAGCCGTGGATCCAGGCCGGCGTCCGCCACGTCCTGCTCTGGCCTATTCCCTACGGCCCACGCGAAGACTGGCTGAGGGATATCGAATACCTCGCCCATCACGTGCTGCCTAGGTACCGCGATGCCGCAAACCGGCGCACGTCAACACCGACGGGAGAGATATGAACGGACGAATGGCTGTCCTGCCGGGCTACGGTGAGCCTGTCGAAATCCGCGAGTACCAGGTTCCCGATCCCGAGCCCGGCGGAATGATCCTGGAAATCCAGGAGGCCGCGATCTGCGGGAGCGACCTGCATGTCTGGCGGGGGGACACGGCGAACGAGCCCGAGTCCGCGGCCGCACTGGGCTTCGGCCATGAGGGGTTCGGCCGGGTGTGCAGACTGGGCGAAGGGACCACCGCCGATAACGCCGGCCGCCCGTTGCAGATCGGGGACCGCGTCATCCATCATGTCCTGCCTGCCCGGCTCGGGCGGCTTCCTGCGCTGAGTTCCCGCCGCGCCTACGGGGAGTGGCCCTATTTCTTCAGCACCTTCGCCGACTATTTCTATGTCTCCGCGGACCGCGCCGTTTTCCGCGTGCCCGACGAGTTGCCCGACGACATCCTGCCGTCGGTGAACTGCGCGATGGGAGCCGCGATCAATGCCCTGCTGAGAGGTGGCATCGCGTTCGGGTCCAGGGTGGTCATCTTCGGCGCCGGCGGCCTGGGGCTGACCGCCACAGCTGCCGCCAAGGCCATGGGCGCGACCACAGTGATCGTCACAGACCGGATCGAGTCCCGGCTTCATCTCGCGCAGCAATTCGGCGCCGATCACGTTGTCAACATCGCCGAGATAACGACGCCCGAGGACCGGGTCACTGCAATACGCGACTTGGCCGGAGGCGCCGATATCGTCCTCGAGCTGGTGGGCCTAGCTTCGCTCCTGCCCGAGGGAGTCGCCATGCTGGCGCCGGGCGGCACGTTCGTCGAAGTTGGCCTTTTTTTCACGGGCACGTCGGTGGCCTTCGACCCGTCGACGCTGCTCCGGGGAAACAAGAAGATCGTCGGCTCGCCTGGGTACCCGCCGGACCTCATCCCCAAAATCCTCGACTTCCTTGTCCGGAATCATCGCGCTATTCCGTTCGACCGGATCATCTCCCACCGGTTCGGGCTCGAGCAGATCAATGAGGCACTGAAGAGTGCGGACTGGAATCAGAGCCAGCCGACCGTGACGAGGGCCGTTCTTATCCCGCAGCATCGAGCAGCGCAACCCGAGAGCCCGGCGGAGGCGGAGGAAGCGAGGAGCCATGGATCCCGATCATGACGACATGTATTCCACCGAGGTCCTGGCCGATCCATTCGGCTACTACGGCCGGCTTCGTGACGAGGACCCGCTGCACTGGTCGGAGAAGTACCAGACCTGGCTCGTGACGAGGTACGACGACGTCATGTGGGTGCTCCGGCATCCGGAGTTTTTTTCGTCCGAGTACTATGTCCGCGACAGTGCGCGGCCGCCGGTGCCGCCGACCGACCCGGCGGATGCGGAATTCGCTGAGTTCGTGGTCCGGTTCCGGGCACGCGAGTTCATCCAGAACGACCCGCCGCAGCACTCGCGCATGCGCGCTCCGCTGCGGGCCTACTTCAGCTCCAAGGGCATCGAATCACTGCGGATGCGCATCCGGCAGGCGGTGGCGTCGCTCCTCGATGCCGTGGTCGATCAGGGGGGCATGGATGTCCGCGCCGACCTGGCCAGGCCGCTGCCACTTCTGGTGATCTCCGACATGCTCGGCCTGCCCCGCGAGGACCGGGCGCTTCTCGCCCAGCAAGCCGAACTGCGCATGCGGTCGGCCCTCAGCCTGGCGCCGGACCGGATGCGCCTGGCAGCGCGGGGAATCAGGGAGAGCTCCGACTACCTCGATCGTCACATACGTCAGCGTCGGCCGGGCAACCGCGAGACTGACCTGCTCGACATCCTCATCACTGCCGAGCAGGACGGGCACTATAACCGCCAGGAAGTCCTCGCCAATGCGCTCAGCCTGCTCGACGCTGGCCACGAGACCACCATCCAGCTCATCTGCAACGGCCTGCTCGCCTTTCTGCGACATCGCGACCAGTGGGATCTATTCAGGGCCGATCCGTTGCGCCTCGCGCAGACGGCGGTCGAGGAGTGCCTCAGGTTCGATCCGCCATTGCCGGCGTTGCGGAGGATCGCGGCGACTGACGTCTCCCGGCAGGGCAAGCTGATCCGCCGCGGCGACCGGGTAGGGTTCGTGATCGCCTCCGCAAACCGCGATCCGCGGATATTCGCCGACCCCGACCGCTTCGACATCCGCAGATCCCCCAACCGGCACATCACCTTCGGGTCCGGCATTCACCACTGCCTCGGCCACTACCTCGCCAGGCTGGAGGGCCAGGAGACGTTCATCGCACTGGCCACGCGGCTGCCGGATATTCGCCTCGCCACCGACGTCGTGAGCTACGCGCCGGTGCGCGGGGTACGGAACATCAACTCACTGCAAGTCGCCTGGCAGCGGCCAGAGAATCCGGTCGGCGCTCACCGGAAAGCATGACGCAAACCCTGTATGCTGCAAACTGCTGACAATATCTGGCGCCCTTCCGGCGCGGCCTGGGCAGCCCGGAGAATCACGGATGGCGGTGTGAAACGGTGACGGTATCGGGGCAGCTGGCGGATTTCTTGATCGGCGCTGCCGAGAGCGGGGTGCCGGCCGAAGCCAGGCACGAAGCGGCCCGCCTCGTGCTGAACCAGCTGAAGGCGTCGGTCGCCGCAGTGGACCAGCCCGTGGTAGGCATCCTGTGCGACTGGGCGTCGGCCGCCCCGGCACCGGACGATGCGGCGCATGTGCTCTGGATCGGAAAGCGGACCTCGGCCGAGCGGGCGGCCATGATCAACGGCGCACTCTTCGAGGTCCTCGACTTCCACGACACCTACATACCGACGTTCCTGCACGCGGTTTCCGGGGTTCTTCCCGCGGTGCTCGCGCTGGCGGAAACGGACGGGTATTGCGGCCGGGACTTCCTGGATGCGCTGGCGCTGGGCATCGAGGTCGAGCTTGCGTGTGCGACAGTCCTCATGCCCACCGGGTACTACCGCGGCTTCGTGCCCCTGGGGCTGGTTGGCGGCGTTGGCGCCGCGGCGGCCTGCTCGGTGCTGGCGGGGCTCGACTTGGAGCGGGTCCGCAACGCCCTGGGACTTGCCATGTGCACGGCGGCGGGGACCTACGAGTCGGTTGGAAGCATGGCACTCCCGTACATCACCGCGCTCAACGCGCGTAACGGGCTCAATGCATATCAGCTGGCCGCGGCCGGCCTCGACGCGCCCGCAACGGCGTTCGAGGGCGATAAGGGGATGCTCCGGTCCTGCAGCGACGAGGACTCTGGCAAAATCGCGGCCGTCATGGCGGACCTCGGGAAGACATGGCGTATCGGGGGACAGAGCTACAAGACCATGCCCACCGAAACGATCACACATGCCCCGCTGGAGTGCACGCTTGCGCTCCGTGCTCGGGCCGGCGGCCGGGACATTCAGCGAATGGTCTTCGGGGTGGCCCCGATCGTCGTGTCGATCGCCGACGAGCGCCTTGGGCGCTTCGGCATGCCCCACAGCGAACTGGAGGCCCGATTCGACCTTCGTTACTGCGCGGCGGCCGCGTGGTCACGCGGGAAGTTCACCCTCGCGGAGATGAGCCGGGCGGCGTTCACCGACGACCGGATTCTCGCCCTGCGCGGCCAGGTGGACCTTGTTGCCGACCCCGATCGCCTCGACTTCGACGGCTGCTGGCTGGAAACCACCTACAGGGACGGGTCGACCGACCGGATCGTTGTGGACGCCTTCGCCGGGAGCGCCTCTAGGCCGCTGTCCGACGATGAGCTTTCCGGCGTTTTCCGTACCGCGGCAGCCGGGCGGCTTACCGGCGCCAGGGTCAGCGACATCCTGGCGGCGGTGTGGTCGCTGGAGTCGTCGTCGTGCCTGGATGACTTCATCTCGCTGCTGATCACCTGAAGTGCCCCGCGACCCCGGGAGGAGCCGGAATGCCTGAGCTGACGCTGACGGACGGTGCGACGATCTGGTACGAAGAGATCGGCACGGGCAAGCCATTGCTGCAGATCCACGGGTCGGCCTTCGGCCACCGCAATTTCGAGAAGCTCACCCCGCTGGCGGCGAGCAGTTTCCAGGTTATCGATTTTGACCTTCCCGGATACGGCCGCAGCCACGGCGGGCCTCCCGTGGCTGGCTTCGAGGACACGGCCAAGCAGGTGGCCGAGTTCATCGCCGCCCTGGGTCATGAGCGCGTGCACGTTCATGGCACGTCCTTCGGCGCCATGATCGCCCTGACGCTCGCCGCCAAGCACCCGAAATCGGTGGACCGGCTGGTGCTGAGCTGTTTTCTCGCGCGTTTCGATCACGCGGCCAGGCTGATGCGGAGCACATGGAAGCGAGCCGCCCGGGACAGCGGGATGGAGGCCGTAGCGGACCTTACCGCCGTCGCCGGGTTCGCCCGCACGTTCTACGAGACCCCCGGGGCGCAGGCACAGCTTGGCGCCATGCGGGAGGCTTTCAGCCACACGACCGTGGACGCGTTCATCGCGTCCACGGAGATGATCGAGGGCGCGGACCTCAGTCCCCTCATCTCCCGGGTCTGGGCGCCGACGCTGCTGCTCGCCGGCGCCGAGGACAACATGACACCCTTCCGGCCGGCCGCGAGCGGTGTGGGGATGTCCAAGCTGGCGAACTCGATGGAGTGGTGCCAGAAAGCAGTGATCGAGAACTCCGGTCACTACCTCGTGCTGGAGCAGCCCGAGGCAGTGGCCGAGCAGATCATCAAGTTCCTCAACCGGTAGCACCCGGTCCCGGGCACCGGCAGGCCGGCTCCGGGGACAGGCGCGTCAGGCAAACGATGGCATGACTTCGGCGGCGAACCATTCCATCTTGTCCATGAACTCGGCCGGCTCGTTCCACGCAAAGCGCAAGGAGATGTGGTTGACGCCCCGCTCCTGGTACGACCCGATGAGGTCGACCGCCTTCGCCGGGGTGTCGGCGGGCTCGTCTGGGAAGTACTTCTGGAACATGTGCTTGACGGCGGGCCCGCCCTCTTCCGGCCCGACGCCGAGGCCGATGCCCACGACCAGGTTCGACGGATCGCGCCCGTTGGCCACCATCGCCTCTTTCATCTGGGCGATGCGGTCGGGCAGCCCTTCGGGGGCGTGCTTGTTGGTGATCCAGCCATCGGCCAGCAGGGCCGCGCGGCGCATCGAGGCGGGGCCGCCGGAGCCGGTCACCCATATGGGCACATGCGGCTTCTGGTAGCACTTCGGCTCGTACTCGATGTCGTCGAAGCTCACATACTGACCGCTGAACTTGGGAAGCGGCTCGGTCCACAGGACCTTCATCGCCTTGACATATTCGTCCGCGACCCTCCCGCGCTCGGCGAAGGAGAACGGGACGTTCACGGCCACCTGGTCGATCTCGGTGATGCCGAGACCGAAGCCGAAGATGGCCCGGCCCTTCGACACCTGGTCCAGCGTGGCCCACAGCTTCGCCGCGAGCACCGGGTGGCGGAGTGGCACGATCGACACGGCCGCGATGAAACGCAGTCGCTGCGTCCGGGCGGCGAGGTACGACGACAGCACGAAGAAGTCATAGAAGACCGGGCCCGCGCTGTAGGGCGGCGGGTCGCCGGGCGTCACAATGTGCTCGCCCATGCAGACGCCGTAGTAGCCCGCCCGGTCCGCCAGTTCCGCCGCCGCCGCGATGGCGTCAACCCCGCCGAACCGATAGTAGGGAGAAGACAGGCTGACGTCGAACGTCATCGGCCTTGGGGGAGCCGGGTTACTGCTGCCGGACGCGGCTTGTGGTGTGGACACGGGTCTTCCCTCCGCTGCGCTCAGTAGTCCGCCCAAGTGCCAACTGTTGACAGTAATCCGCCCTAATCTGCAGTGTCAAGCTGCGCTGACGCGCAGGTAACGGGGCTCGGGGGCCCTGCTGGACTCCGCCGCAGCTTACCCACTAGACTGACGCCTGTTATCTGTCAACAGTTTACCATTACCTGAGGCGGAGGACGCGTGAAGACCACTCCTTATGCGCTGACGTATGCGCCGAACTTCAAGTGGGCGCCCCTCAAGGTAGCGGGCGCGGACGGGAAGGCCTGGATCAAGATCCTCGGCAAGGACACGGGCAACGGGGCGACGGCGGCGCTAGTGAAGTACGACGCGGGCTTCACGCTGGATCGGGGCGTCGCCGAGACGTTCAGCGACAGCATCGTCGTCGAAGGACGGATGACGATCGACGGGCGGCCCTGCAACCGGCTCAGCTACTACTACCGGCCGGCCGGCACCGAGTACGGGCCCATCAAGGTGGAGGAGGACACCACCCGCTTCGTCATCACCGGCGGCCGGGGGGAGGCCGGCTCGACGGCCCCCGTCGTCATCGACAACGTGGAGGGAAAGTCCCCGGAGTGGGAGCCGTCGGAGCGAAGCTCCGCATGGGCCGAGAAGACCCTGCGGATCGATGAGGCAGCCAACTGCCTGATCACATATCAGTCGGCGAACATGTTCACGATGTTCCTGACCGGGCGCCAGTGGGTGCACCCTGCGATCGAGGAGGCCTACTGCATCGACGGCACCGGCTGGGACTACGTGGGCGAGGTGGAGACCTTTGTCAAGCTGCTCCCCGGCACCTACATCTACCGCCCGCCGAACGAGACCTTCCACGGCACGGCGACCACCATCGAGGTGCCGCGCCGGATCTTTGTCAAGTACTACGACGCGGACCACTCGAAAAAGTTCGCCCGGAGCATCGAGAAGGACATCGAGCCCAGCCTGCTCGGTGAGTAGTGGCATGCCGCCACCGGGCAAGGATCACCCAGCCGAGCCGCGTACCGTCGCCGCGGAATGGGCATCGTTCGTCACCGGGCTGGAGTTCGGGAAGCTGCCGGCGGACGTCGTTGGGCGCATGCGGCAGAGCTTGCTGGACAGCCTGGGCGCCGCGGTGCTGGGTTCCCGGACGAAAGCGTGCCGGATACTGCTGTCCTACCTGCAGGCGCAGGGCACGAACCCGGACGCCACTGTCGTGGTCCACGGTACCCGGACCAGCAGCGTCAATGCGGCTATGGTCAACTCGGCGTTCGTTCACTCGACGGAACTCTGGGAATTCTTCGACCGTGCGGCGATGCCGCCGAACATCTTCATCCCGGCCACGGCGCTTGCTCTTGCCGAGCGGACCGGGGCCAGCGGCCAGGACGTCATCACCGCGATGGTCGCCGGCTACGAGATCGCCATCCGGGCAGGCCTGTCGATCCGCGCCGATGCGGCCAGCCCGACACTTGCCGCCAAGGACAACAAGCGCCCGTCCGGGCGGGACGGGCCCATGGGGTTCTATCTGTCCGGTGCCACCTTCGGTGTGTATGGTGCCACCGCGGCGGCGGCCAAGTTGCTCCTGCTCGATGCGGAGCAGGCTGCGCATGCTCTGACGCTGTGCTCGTCGCCAATGCCGGTGATCGGCCTGGAACGCAGTGCTGCCACGGAGGCAGCCATGCCTAAAGAGATCTACATGGCCTTCACCGCCGGCCTGGGCGTCATGGCCGCTGAACTCGCGGCGCGGGGGTTCACCGGGCGCGCGGACGTGACCCCTCATGTTGGCGCCCTGGTCGCGGACTACGAGCGGGAACTGCTCACCAGGGGCCTTGGCTCAGAGTACTTCGTTACCTCGGGCGGCTTGCAGACCAAGCTCACCGCGGGCAGCTACTACACGCAGTCCACGGCCGCGGCAGCGCGCCAACTGAGAGCCGGTCATGACATCGATGTGGCTGAGATCGATCGGATCGACGTCTATGTCAACGAGCGGGCGGCACGGAAAGAGACTGAGCGCAATCCGCCGAATGTCGTTGCGGCGCGCAGCAGCCTTCCGTACATCGTGTCGGCGGTGCTTATCGCCAGCAAGGGCGAAGCCGCGGGTGATCCCCACCTGACCAGCCTGTTCACCGAAGAGAAGCTGCAGGACCCGGCGAGGCGTGACCTCGCGCAGCGCGTCAGCGTCCATGGCTCGGCGGACTACGAGAGAAGCCTCGAGCAGGACTGGCCGCCCAGATGCCCGGCCCGGGTGACCGTTGCCCTGGCCTCGGGCCAGCAGTTCACCGTGGAGTCCGATATCAGCGAGCTGAGTTTCGGCATGACCGACGCCCAGGTCGCGGAAAAGTTCGCAGATCTGGCGGGGCGCGTTCTTCCCGAGACACACGTCACGCGGGTCATCGACGAGGCGCTGCACCTGGATGCCCGGCCCTCGGTGGCGGAACTTGTCCGGGCCGCCTGCCTGCCCGGATGATGCTGTCTGCTCCCGGCCGCAGCGCCCTGCTGGTCATGGACGCCCAGCAGGGCATCGTCGAACGCCTGCCCCGCGGGGCCGGTGCGCGGCGCGGGCTCGGGCAGTTGGCGAGGGCCGCCGGGCTCGCGCGGGCGGCCGGGCTGCCGGTGATCTACGTGGTGATCGCTTTCCGCGGGCGGCACCCCGAGATCGGGCGGCACAACAAGCTGCTCTCCTCGGCGAAGTCCCGTGAGTTCCTGCTCGAGTCCGACCCGGCCACCGCGGTGCACCAACGGGTGGCGCCACACGCCGGGGACATCATCGTCACCAAGCGCCGGGTCGACTCCTTCTTCGGCAGCGACCTCGACATCCTGCTGCGGGCGCAGCAGATCGACGCGCTCCTGCTCACCGGGTTCACCACGAGCGGGGTGGTGCTCTCTACCTTCCTCTCGGCCGTTGACAGGGACTTCCACGTCACCGTGCTGGCCGACTGCTGCGCCGACAGCGATCCGCAGCTACACGAGCTCCTGGTGACCCGGCTCTTTCCGCAGCGGGCCTGCGTGCAGACCGTGGCGGAGTGGTCGGCTGCGCTGCGGCCGGCCGCGGCGGGACAATGAGCCGCGGCCTACGGGTCCAGCGGCCGGGCAAGACGCCCGCATTCTTTGAGGTTGCAATCCCTTGGTGTAAGCTGTTGACAGTTTACCGCTGTGGATCTCGGTGGCCGTTCCCGCGCCGGTCATGTCCGCGCCTGCGGAACGTACCCCGGCCTGGGTTCATGACCGCTGGCACGAATGGAGAGACTCTTCGCGATGCCTGTGCTGCCTGAGATCGACCGCCTGAAGCTCTTCATCGATGGCGGCTGGGCAGACACGCTGGGCGGTGACCGGATAGAGGTCCGTAACCCGGCCAACCAGGACCTGGTCGGACTGGCCACGCTGGCGAGCCGCGAGGACGCCTCACGAGCCGTGGCCGCGGCCCGCCGGTCCTTCGACGAAGGCGCCTGGCAGCGCAGGACCGCCGCGCAGCGGGCAGCGGTCATCGAGAAGGCCGCGGATCTGCTGGAGCAGCGACTCGAGCGCGCGGCCCTGCTGGTCACCAGCGAGCTCGGCTGCACGCTGCGGGTGAGCAGGGCGGTCCAGATCCCCACCGCGATCCGGCACCTCCGGTACTACGCCGACCTGATCAGGTCCTTCGAGGCGGACGAGATGCGCGACGACGGCGCCAACCGCAGCATCGTCACCCAGGAACCGGTGGGCGTAGTGGCCGTCATCACCCCCTGGAACGGCCCGGTCGTCGCGCCCATGGTGCATATCGCGCCCGCGCTGGCCGCAGGATGTTCCGTTGTGGTGAAGCCGTCACCGGAAACCCCACTGAGCCTCTACGAGTTCGCCGATGGCCTGGCCGACGCCGGGCTGCCGCCCGGCGTGCTCAACATCGTGCCGGCCGGCCGCGAAACCGGCGAACATCTGGTCAGCCACCCGGACGTCGACAAGGTTGCCTTTACCGGGAGCACGTCAGCGGGGAAGGCCATCATGCGCGCATGCGCCGACCGCGTGGCTCGTCTCACCCTGGAACTCGGCGGCAAATCGGCCGCCGTGGTGCTGCCCGACGCCAATCTCGAGGCATTCGCCGGGGCAATGCTGACAATGGCCTTGTCCCTGTCCGGGCAGGCCTGCGTCGCGCAGACCCGGGTGCTCGCCCCTCGCTCCTGCCACGACGCGGTGGTCGAATCACTGGCTGAAACCTTTAGGAAAGCGGCCGTCGGCGACCCGCTGGATCCCGCTACCGAGCTCGGGCCACTGGTCAGCAGCGCGCAGCGTGACCGGGTGGAGAGTTACATCGCGTCCGGCCGTGCGGACGGCGCGCAGGTGGTGGTGGGCGGTGACCGGCCGCATGACCTGAACGACGGATGGTTTGTCAACCCGACCCTCTTCGATCGGGTCGGCAACGGCATGCGCATCGCGCGCGAGGAAGTCTTCGGGCCAGTGATCAGCGTGATCGACTACCAGGGGGTCGACGAGGCGGTCAGCATCGCGAATGACTCACCATTCGGCCTCGCGGGCTCGGTTTTCGGTAACCAGGAGGAGGCCATGGCCATAGCCCGCCGGATTCGGACCGGCTGGGTCAGCATCAACGGTCATCCTCAGGCTTACGGTTCACCGCTCGGTGGGTTCAAAGAGTCAGGTCTCGGGCGCGCCCTGGGACCAGAGGGCCTGAGGTCTTATTTCGAGACGAAAGCGATAGCCTTTGGCCCCCGGCCCTAACCCATTACCTGCGGTGCCGCAGGACCAATGGAGCGTGGCGGCCGCGCCGCTACGATCGGTAACTTCAGATGTGCTCTAATAACAGCTGAATCCTCACCGAAATCACGGCGCAGGCAGAGCGCAAGATGTGGCGGAAGGAGTGCGAGACTTGCCCGAGGCCGACTATCTACCTGCCCCCTTGGAACGTCCGGTCGACACCTTCAGTGTGCGTGCCGTCGTCGTCCTGCGAGACATGGTGCTCACCGGCAAGCTTCGGGCCGGCGAGCGGCTGAACGAGGTCGAACTGGCCAACGCCCTCGGAATTAGCCGCGGGCCGTTGCGTGAGGCTATTCAGCGGCTACGCAGCGAAGGGCTGCTCACGATGGTAAGCCATCGTGGGGCGTTCGTCCGGTCATTCAGTGGCGACGAGCTGCGCCAGCTTTACGAGGTGCGCATCGCGCTGGAGACGCACGCGGTGCGGCTGGCTGTCCGGAAAAACAGTTCATCGGGGATCCGCGACCTGCGCGACCTTCTGGTCGCGACGAAAGAAGCTATGACGACGGGCCCGGCCTATCCCCGCGATCTCGACTTCCACCGGAAGCTGGTCGCGCTCACCGGAAACCAGGCGCTTATCGACGCCACCACCGACGTCCATCGAAAGATCGATCTTGCCCGGTCGCGTTCAGCCTCGCGGGCGGCACGCGCCCGCGATGCCTTCGAGGAGCACGAGAAGATCGTTTACCACATGGAGAGCGGGCGCGCGGAGACCGCAGCGAAGGTGCTGACCAAGCACCTGCTGTCGTCGCTGGAGAGCGCGCTCGCAATCCTGGACGCCGATCGCGCACCGCCCGTCGAGCTGGCTTCGGCGACGAGCGCGAGCCCGGCCAGCGCCGGCCGCCGACCGAGGCGTGCTGGAAGCCGGTAGGCGCTCTGCTGCTCGGCAATCTGCTGCGACAAGTCAGTGCATGTCTACATACTGTCGGCAGATGGCGGTTGGCTATCATCCGCCGGCCCGGGACGAGCATGAGCGACAGGGAACACGACGCCAACGGAAGGACGTTCGGGGCATGACGTCACCCGCCGACATTGAGAACCGGGCCCAGCTGTCGCGGACCACATGCGGCTGGCGCAAAGCCGGCCTGGCCCTGGAAGACGTCCGCCGGTACTGGCGCGACGTTCATGGGCCGGCCATCTCCCGGAGGGCCGGGGTGTACCAGTACAGGCACTGCCCGTTCGATCCGGTCCGTGCTGACCTGTTCAATCCCGTGGCGGGCGTGGAGTTCACCTGCCCGGGGGACCAGCAGATCCAGTGGCAGTCCGACGTGGTCTACTCCGGCGAGGCGGGGCTCGGGGAATTCGTCCGCTCGCCGGCCGATCCGGACGTGACGGCGCAGTTGCTGGCCGACATCGAGATGATCGTGGACAAGAGCACGACCTACCGGAGCGTCGGCAGCAACCTGCATACCTACCTTGACCGCACTGGCGACCCCACCCCGCAAGGTCCCGTTCCCGCGCCCCGCTTCGGGATCTTCTTCCGGCAGCGCTCCGGCGAGGAGGAGTTTCGTACCGTCCTGCGCGCGCTGGCGCAGCGGTGGAGTGAGGCCAGCGGAGTGCTCCGGGTCCGGATGAACCTCTTCGAGCGGCCGGACATGGAGGCCGAGCGGGCGGCCGGGTACCCGGTCAAGACGCATCCGGTCGAACAGCAGTACCAGGCCTGGATCGACCTGGTCCTGGAGCAGGGCGACGTCGCGAGGTCGCTCATCAGCGACAGCGACGGCGTTGACTATCAGGCCAGCGTTGCTGCCGTTCACGCCTATCCCGTCCCGGCGATCTACACCTTTGTCTACGAGGGCCTGCCGACGTTGGTCGGGCTGCGCGGTTACCCGGCGCATGAGGCGGTCCACGCGCTGGGCGCGGAGCAGGCCAAGGACATCCGGTTGCTGGAGTGGATGTACGGGCCGGTCGTCCACGGGGCGAAGGCAGGCTGACGCTGCGGACAAGGCTGCGCCAACGGGGCCGTTATGGCACACAATGCGGTCGGGCCCGGACCGTGGGACCGCCGGAGCCGATTCAGGAAAAGAACGCGAACGCCTGCTCGACCTCGCCGCGTTCCGCCGCGCCGGCCAGCAGCAGGCTGAGCAGGATGCGGGCCTTCGGCCCGTCCAGGCTTCCCGCTGAGATGAGCCCCCGGCTGAGCAGGTCTGACTCCGAGCCGGCGAAGCTGTAGGTGGACCTGAGCAGGTGGCCCGCGCCCGTTCGCGAGCTCAGTACCACCGGCATGGCTTCCACCAGCGCCATGAGTTCCGCCGATCCGGCGACCCGGCTGGGAAGGTGACCGCCCCCCATGGCTTCGATGACCGCCCCGCGGTAGCCCGCATCGGCAATCGCGGCCAGCAAGCGGGCGTCGTCTCCCAGGCCAAAGGTGATCAGGGCGGTCGGCAACGGCCCCACGGACTGCGGGATCGCCGGGAGGCGGGGCGAGCGCCGCGGCCGCAGGGGCAGGCGGGCGGTGTTCTCCACCACGTGCCCCACCGGGCCAAGGGCGTGGGAGCGGAACGTGGCTGTGCTGGTGGTATGGGTCTTGCGTACCAGGGCGGCGGCGTGGATCTCGTCGTTGGCGACGACGAGGACCCCCGCGTCGCGTGCCGCGGGACAGGCGGCGGTTGCAGTCGCGGCGAGCAGGTTCGCCGGCCCGTCCGGCCCCGGCTGGCTCGCGTTGCGCATCGCCCCCGTCACCACGATGGGGCGCTGGTCGTCCCACAGCAGGTCCAATGCGAACGCTGTCTCCTCGAGCGTGTCGGTCCCCTGGGTGATCACCACCCCGTCGGGTTCTGGCGGGCGGCGCGCCCGGTCGCCGATGAGTCTGCACACGGCCAGGACGTCGTCGAGAGTCAGGTCGGACGACGGCACGACCGCGTATGTCAGCGCTTCGATATCGGCGATGGCCGCCAGTTCCGGCACGTCGGCGACGAGATCGGCGGCGCTCAGCCGAGGCGCCGCACCTCCCGCGCGGCCGGTCGGGCGCACCGACGAGATCGTTCCCCCGCACGAGACGACCAGGATCAGCGGGCGCCGCGGGCCAGTCATGATGGCCACGCGCACGCCGTCGCGGCGGGCATGACCGGGGGGATCGCGCGCGTAACGGGCATGGCCCTCATCCTCCCTGTCATCGATCTGCCCATGTTGACCGGCCTTGAGCCCCACCATATTCTGTCAACAGCAGACAGGTAGGTGATGACACATATGCCAGAGCAGCCCGTCGATCGCTACCACGCCCTGGATGACCCTGTTCAGGATGCCGTGTTCCGGCTCGTCCTCAACCTCGGTGCCGAGGTCTGGGTGCTGAAGGATCGCCTGGGGCTGCTGGAAGAAGCCCTGAACGAGCGGGGCATCGACGTCGCGGAGCTGATCGAGGAACTGTCCCGCAGGCCGGACCGGGGAAAGCTCATCACGCCCGAGAGGGACGCGTTCCTTGACCGCTTCCTGAGCGGGATGGCGCTGGGAGCAGACAGATGAGCCCCGGCGGGGGCGCAGCGGGCGCTGCCCGCACAAGACCGGCCGGGGCAGGGACGCCGTCGTCGCCAGTGCCCGCGCCGACCCAGCATGACGCCGCGTACTTCGACTACCTGGAGGGGGTGAAGCTCTACAACTACTCCCATCACGTGCCCGCGGTCCTGTCCCGCTACTTCGAGCGCGCGTCGGCGAACGGCACGGTCCCGGTGACGGCCGATGAGGCGGGCGCCATCATTTCCGCAGATCCGCTGTACGCGCTCGCGGCCCAGACCCAGCGCGTGGCCCAGGAACTGGCGTGGCGGTCAGCCGCAGCCTCTGTGGCGCCGCATCGCCAAGCCCTCGGGGAGATGCTCGGCAACGTCCCCGGCACGGCCGGTGGTCGGCTGGAACTGGAGACCGGGGTCACGGTGCCGGACTGGTACGCCGATGCAGCCCACGAGGGAAACGACATTCACCTGCAGCCGTACTGGGGAGACGAGCTGATCGGGGCGATTTATGAGCGAGGGGGCGGCATCTACCGGACTTCGTGGCGGGCTGGCTACGGCAAGGATCCGGCCGCACTGATCGCGTTCGCCAAGACCGCTCCACGGCACGAATACATCCGGATACTGGATCTTGGCTGTGCCTTCGGCTCGAACACGCTCGCGTTCCGGCTCGTCTACCCCGACGCCGAGGAAGTTGTCGGCATCGACCTGTCCACGCAGGCGCTGAGGTGGGCGCACTTGTCCGCCGAGGACCGGGGGGTCGCCGTTACCTACTCGCGCCGCGACGTGGCCCACACCGGCTATCCCGACGAGTCCTTTGACCTGATAACGGGGTTCCTGCTGCTCCATGAGATGCCGCCGGAGTGGGTCGACGCCACAATCGCGGAGGCGTTCAGGCTGCTCCGCCCGGGCGGGCACCTGATGTTCCTGGACATCCCCCGGTTCGCGGTGCTCACCCCCGAAGCCGAGTTCCTGCACCGTTTCGATACGCACGGCAACGGCGAGCGTTACTGGGAGGCCTTCCTTTCCCGCGATTTCCCGGCGCTGCTTGAGGGCGCCGGGTTCACAGACGTCTGGGAGGGCCCGCTCGATTACGACGATCCCCATTACTGGGGCTCGGCGGCTCTCATGAGATGCGGGGAGTTCCGGGCCGTCAACCGCTGGACAACCCACGCCAGCAGGCCATGAATACGGCCGGCAAGAGGGCTGTCAAGCGCGGTTACGCCGACACCTCAGGCGGCCAGCTTCACTATCGCAGCGTCGGCCATGGTGACGCGATCGTTTTCATGCACCAGGCGGGCCGCAGCGGGAAGATCTACGAGCGCCTCGGCCTGCTGCTCAGCCCCCAGTACCGCAGCCTGATGATCGACCTTCCCGGGTTCGGGGAATCCGACCCGCTGCCCGACGGCTTCACCGTCGCGGACGTGGCAGCGTCGGTTGTCGAGTTTCTCGACTCCCTGGGGATCGAAAAGGCCCGGCTTTCTGGTCACCACACCGGCGCGGTGGTCGCGGGCGAACTGGCGGCTGCCTACCCCGAACGCACTGTGGCACTCGCACCGACCGGCTATCCCGTGTACGCCTCACCCGAGGAACGCCGCCGCATCGCCAATTCACCGCAGACGGTCCGGCCCATTTTGACCCTGGGCGGCCACTCCGTCCCGGTTATCACCGGCTATTCGTCCGATGGCTCGCATATCCTGCGGCTGTTCCAGCGGGCCACCATGATGCTCTGGTACAGCAAGGTCGCACTGGGCGCCGTCGGACCGATGATGCTGCCCTTCGAGAACCTGCCGCCCGAAGATCTGCAGTTCGTCAACGATTTCTTCATGGATGGCATGAAGGCCTTCGGCTCGGCTCCCACCCTGGCCGCTGTCCGCGGATATCTGCCGGAGCAGCGCCTCCCGATGGTCACCGCGCCCACCTTGTTCATCGCCTCCACCGGGCCGGTGGAGGCGCCGTTCTGCCAGCGCCTCGAGCCCCTGCAGAAGCTTGTCCCCGGAAGCCGTGGCATGACCATCGAGAACGGGGACATCCACATGATTCACACCAGGGCTGAGGAGCTCAGCGAGATCCTGCTCGCGTTCTTCCGCGAGGTGGATGCGGCCAGCGCCCAGCCATGAACGCGCCGTGGCCGGTTTGACCAAGCCGCGCCGGATCTCGCGGCTGCTGGCCTTCGCCCACGGCCTGATGGCCGACGTGTCACCGCTGCGGGTATCCCCGCCGTTTCGCAGACTGTGGGTCGGCGTTCTCGCCAACAGCATCGGCGCGCGGCTAACCACCATCGTCGTGGCGATCCAGGTCTACCGGATCAGCGGCTCCAGCTTTGACGTGGGCCTGCTCGGCGCGGCGGCCTTGCTCCCGTTGTCTGTGTTCGGCGTGTACGGAGGCGCCATCGCCGACGCCGTGGACCGCCGGTCGCTGATGATCTGGGCGACAGCAGGGTCCGCCCTCTGCTCCGCGGTGCTCGTGGCGCAGGCGGCACTGGGCGTCCGGTCCCTGGCTCTCCTGTACCTGGTTGTCGCCGCCCAGTCAGGGCTTTTCGCCACGGTCAACCCCGCGCGGCAAGCGGCCATACCCGCGCTGGTCGGGACCGACTTGCTTGCGCCGGCGAACGCCCTGCAGCAACTGGCGTCCAATCTCAGCCAGACCTTGGGGCCACTGCTGGGCGGGGCGCTCCTGGCGTGGCAGGGGTTCACCATCACTTACCTGGTGGACCTGGCCACCTTCGCGGTCGTGCTGTACTCCGTCGTCCGACTGCCCCGGCTGCCACCCGGTGGCACCCCGGCGAGTGATCGGGCCAGCTTTGCCTCCATTCTCGAGGGTGCGCGGTTCCTGCGGACCAAGCGCGTCGTGTTGATGACCTTCCTGCTGGACCTGAATGCGACGATATTCGGGATGCCGCAAGCGCTTTTCCCGGCCGTGGCGGGCCAGTTCTACACCGGCGGGGCGGGAACGGTGGGAGCGCTCGCTGCGGCACCGGCGGTCGGGGCCGTGGCCGGGGGCGTCTTTTCCGGCGGCCTCGGCAGGGTCCGCCGGCAGGGCCTGGCGATTCTCATGGCGATCACCGCCTGGGGAGCGGCGATCACCTGCTTCGGCTTCAGTCGCACGCTGTGGCTCGGGTTGCTGCTGCTCGCCGTCGCTGGGGGCGCGGACATGGTCAGCGCCGTCTTTCGCAACGCGATCCTCCTGGAGTCCACGCCGGACGCGTTCCGCGGCAGGCTCATCGGCATCTATGTGGTGGTTGTCGTCGCCGGGCCGAACCTTGGCGACGTGGAGTCCGGGGCGATTGCGTCCATCACCAACGAGACGATCTCCATCGTCAGCGGTGGGCTCCTCTGCATCCTGGGCGTGTTCATCCTGACTGCCATCATGCCGAGCTTCGCACGCTACCGGCGCGGTCTGGACGGGCTGCGGCCTCACGACCAATGACCTCGCAGTGTGATGGTCTGAGGGAGCGCCCCAGTGATGGTCGTGTGCCTCTACTCGAATGCTGCCCGCTGCCCTGGGGTGGGCAGGTCGCCGCTCGTGGGTAGGCTGACGCCAGGCGGTGGGTGCGAAGAGCGCGGCAGCCGGAGTTGGTCAGGCGCATGCGGCGCGGAGCCTGCGGAAGCCTTTGGCGATCTGGGTGGCCTACCGCCAGGCGCGGTCGATGCGCAGGCGGCCCTGGCGGCCGGAGCGGGTGAGCTGGGCGGCGGCGTGCAGCACCCGGTAGCGGAACGCGACGCTCTCGCAGCGGGCCAGCGGCCGCGGCCCGCGAAGCAAATCAGCTTGGCGCAGACTAGGTCGGCGGCGGCGAGTACGGCTTCCAGCCAGGCGCAGGACGCTCGCTCGTCGGCATAACAGGCATGAGGGCGCGTGTAAACTGTTCCGCTGCTGAGTTTGTTAGCCGGGCAGGTATGGACTACCTCCGGTCGGATCGGCAGGACTGACGGTGGCATCACCGCGTAGCCAGCGGATCGCTGCTTGGATCGCCTCGCCATACTGCGGTGGAGGATAGGTCTCTGGGGCGACGGCAGTGCCGCCCAGGCGTCCCTGCATGGCCACCTCGTCGGCTTTGACTTCTTCGTAGTCGAGGTCACTGGATACGGGGAGTTCGTGTGTCTGCTGGCCGAAGGGCGAGACGGGTCGTTCGCCGACGACCCATTCCAAGAGGTCGCGGACGCCGCGTAGCCAGGCGGCGTTCATCCATGTGGTAGGCCATCGCCATGGGCGCAAGGCGTCGGCAGGGTCCAGTGGTTCGGGCAGCTCACAGGTTTCGAGGCCGCGGCTGGCGTGGTCGCGGACTGCTCGGATCTGTTGGTCGGTTCTGGCGTAGTCGTCGCGGGCGCCGATGAACCGGCCTCGGTTGTCGTCATCGAGGGGGATCTCGTCGGTCTCTGCGATGAGCCATCGGAGGATGTGGCGGGCTTCGCGGAGCTGGTCGCAGAAGTCGGCCGGCACCCCGGGTGGCGCGGTGGAGCCTTCCGGTGCGGCAGCGGCTTCGGCTGCGATCTCTTCCAGCGTTGGCGGGCTCGCTGTGGCCGGTGAGAGGGTCACTGGGGATGGGCGGGCTCCGGTCAGTGCCCATGTCCAAGCGAGCGCTGCGCGCCCTTGACCGCCTGCCTCGATAAGGCTGTGCGCGAGCACAGCTTCGATGTGCTCGCATGGTCTGCTGATGGCGGGTGGCAAGGGGTCGGGCACCGGTATGGCAGCCATCTCGTCGTCCGGCCGGCTGGTGGTCATCGGTCAGCCTCGTTCCGCTTCGGGTCGAACGGTATTCGCCAGTTCCGCGTAACGCTTGGCGATGCGGGCGGACGGGACTACCTCGGATCGTGGTGGCTGGAGTATCGCGTCTCGGTCCCGCTGTGCCGCCACCGGCCATGCCGGCCCTGGTGACAGGGTGTCCATGTCGGCGGCTTGTTCGGGGAGGCTGGCGAGCTCGTCCAGCTTGGCCTGGGCAATCTTGGCGTGCTCGCGGATGTGCGTTACAAGCTCGGGGATCTCGCTCTCCGCGCTGTCAGGGGTGAGGCCGAGGAGCCGTTGCTTCTGGGTGTCCACGTCGTGTTGCGACCGAGGCGGCGCGTTGGGAGCCGAGTGCACGGTTCCGCCGGGCGCCTGTTCGGCTCTCTCGTCCGGCCCCGGGTCGGCCATGCCCTCCAGCTCGGCAGGGTGTGGGCGTAGCGGCGGTATCGGCATGCCCGGGTGGCGGCGGCGGAGTTCCAGGTCGGCGGCGATGGCGATCCGGCGGGTGGCCTGGGTGACGGCTTCCCATTGCCGCCGGGTTTCCTGGACGGCGGCGAACATCTGCGCCTCGCGGGCGGCCTTGGCTTCCAGGGCACCCCAGATCCGGGCGAGATACAGGTGCCGGGCGGCGGTGAGCACGCCGGCCGCGGCGTGGGCTTCGTGTTGGGCGCGGACAGCATTGACATGCGCGTCGCGTTCGGCCCGTCGCATGAGCCGCAGCTCCTCGGCGACGTGTGGCGGCGCCCAGGCGGTCTCGCGTTCGTAGGTGCCGCGGCGCAGCCACAGGCCGCCGTCGGTGCAGCCGCGCAGGTCGATGCCATCCACCCGGCTCAGGACGTGGAATGCGGCATGCCAGGCGGCCCGGGCCTCGGGACTGGTCTTGGCCGGCTCGGACCCGATCGGGTCGCCGGGATGGCAGTAGCCATACCTTTCCCTGTAGGCGGCCACGACGCTGGCCCGCTGCTCCCACTCAGCGCGCCCGATCGGGTCCTCGGGCACGGGGCCGAACGCATGGCGTGCCCACAGTGGCTGGGTCGCGGCGGCATGTTCGCCGAGCCGGGAGGCCCGGTCGTCCATCGCCTCAGCCAGTTCCCGCAGGTACCGGATCACTTCGGCCGAGCCGGTGCCGTGCACCCGCGCGGCCCAGGGGCCGGGCGGTTGTGGCGGTACTCCATTGAGCATGCGGCGGACGCGGGAGTCCAGGACGCGGGCGATGTCACGGGCACCGGTCATGCTCCGCACGGCCACCGCGCGGCGGAGAACGTCGCTGCCGTCGAGCCCGGCCGCCTCGGCTTCGCGCAGGCTGCGCCACAGCCAGGTGCACGCAGGGTCGTCCAGGGCGTCCTGGGCGAGGTCGGCGGGCAGGGCGTGGCGGAGCGCCCGTTCGAACCGGGCATGCTGCTCGCGGCGGACCAGGTCGTCCCAGATTCCGCCGAGCACGCCGAGGTCATCAGCGTGGGACAGTTCCCGCTCCAGCGTTTCGGTGGCCGATAGCTCGCCGCCGTCGCGGGCCAGCACCCCGGCCAGCACGGTCACCGGGTCCACCGCCAGCGCCTGGCTGCCGGCCGACGGTTCGTTCGCAACCAGGCCCGCGCGTTCGCGGTCGAGTCGGCGCAGCCGGCCCAGTTCCGGGGCGGGACGGCTGCCTTCGCGGGTGTCGGCCAGCCGGGGGTATTCCGTTACGCAATAGGCGTGGTTGGCGTCGCGGCCGCGGCTCATCGCGACATACAGGCCCTGCCGGTCGCCGAGCCCATCCACCAGCACGTGCGCGGTGTCGACGGTGCGGCCCTGGGCGCCGTGCTGGGTGGTCGCGTACGCCAAGGTGCAGTGCCGGGCCAGGTACCGGCGGGGCAGCCAGAACGCTTCCGACCAGCGCGCCTGGCCAGTGGCAGGGTCGCGGCCGAGGAACCGGCGCACCTCGGCCCGGTCGCCGACCTCGCCGATGGCGACGATCTGGAGCACGTCCCGGTTGGCGAGTTCCCGGCCTTCGGCTCCTGCCCGGACGGCGCGGGTGTTGCGCCGGGCCACGACCAGGTCACCCGCGCTCGCCTGCTCCGTCCCGGCCAGCCGAATGCCCGGGCCGGCGGCGACCAGGCCGTAGCGGATCAGGTCGTCGCGGGCGCGGCGGCACAGTTCCCGGGCCTGGTCCTCGGTGCGGGCCACCAGCAGGGTGTCCTTGCCGTCGAGGTAGTCGGCGAGCCAGCCGCGGTAGGCCTGTTCGGTCGCCTCGTCGGGGGTGCCGCCGCGCAGCCGCCCATGCTCCTCGTACTCGGCGAGCACGGTCACATCGCCGGCGCGCAGCCGCAGCGTCGCCTCCCGCTCCCAGGCGTGGGTGAACCGCTGCGGCTCGGCGAGCTGCACCCACCCGTGGCGGCGGGCCAGCAGCATCATCGCGCCGCCGCCTTCCACGGCGGCGAGCTGTTCGTGATCCCCGGTCACCACCACCTTGCAGCCGCGTTCCCGGGCCAGTGCGAGGATCGCCGCGGTGTCGGCCAGCGACATCAGGCTCGCCTCATCGAGGATCAGCAGCGACCCCGGGGTGACCGGCAGCGGCCCGCGCGCCTCGCGGCGGCCTTCCCGGTGGCCGAGGAACCGGGCGGTGTTGTACGCGCGGGTCACCCCGGCCTCGGCGAGCACGTTCGCCGCGGTCTGGGAGGTGGTGAGCCCGATCACCTCCCCCATCCCGGCCGCCTGCCACACCCGGGCCATCTCCGCCACGGTGCGGGTCTTGCCCGACCCGGCCGGGCCGGCCAGCACCTCCGCGCGCCGCGCCGAGGTCAGCACCCAGAACGCGGCCGCGGCCTGATCCAGGCGCAGCCCCGACCCGGTGAGCTCGGTGACCGCGCCGGGGTCGGCGTTGTGCGCCTGGAGTTGCGCCTCCAGCCGCGCCTGATCCGCGCCCAGCAGCCGCGCCGCGGTTGCCGGTTCCGGGCGCGGGGCGCCGGTTTCTTGCGCGTCCGCGAGCAGCCGGTCCTCCATGGCCAGTTGCGCCCCGATGGCGTAGCGGCTCGCACCGTGCGGGACGTACACGCTCTCGCCCGAGGCGCGGCGCATGCAATCGGGCACGCGCGGCCACTCCGGCGCCGACAGGCAAACCGCCTCGGACGCCAGCGCCCGCCGCGCCAGCGCCGGCAGCAACCGGGCCGCGTCCGGCGCGCTCATCGCACCCACCACGGCGGGCAGGCGCTCGCCGAGGTGGCGGATCAAGTCGGATTGGGTCCAGGTCGGCTGTGCCGTCTGCACCGCGGCCACGGCTTCTTGCATAACGCGCCGCGCCTCCAACCCGGCCAGCGCCACGCGCATTGAATCACCGGGGCCGGCGCCGCTTTCGGGCGCATCGCGTGGCGCTGGTGTGCCTACGCGCATCACAGCCGGGGCGAGCGGCTCCAGGGCCCCGGCCTCGCTAGCGCTGGCCAGCGCCGCCCACCGGCGCACCGCCGCTTCCAGATCCAGCGGCGCCTCGTCCTTGCCGCGCCGGGTCGCGTGGTTGGCCCACTGGCGCAAGCTTGTCATCGCCCGCGCGTCCGGGGAGCGCCCGAACTGCGCCTGATACTCCTCCGCCAGGCACGCCGTGAGCATGCCGATGCTCTGCCGCCGCGAGGAGAACATCTCCATCAGCGCCTGCGAGACATCGGCGATCTCCCGGCCGTGACCGTCCTTACGCGGGACCCACCGCACCCCGAAGCGGCGGGTCAGCGCGTTCTCCATCACGAAGGTAGCGATCGCCGACGCGGCGGGGCGGTGCCGGTACAGCGACATCGAGTCCAGCGCCCGCCACGCGCCGTCGGTCTCGCGGCGGACCTTGTGCAGGATCAGGTTGTGCACGTGCAGTTGCGGGTCCCCGTCGCGGGAGGTGTGCTGGCGGAACGAAGCGATCGCCCACTCGCGGGCGTCCTCCCACCGCCCGCCCGGGTGATACCCGGCCCGAGTCTGCCCGGCCTCCTGCTGCAGGTAGCCCAGAGCCGCCGCGTTCCCCTCCATGACCGCATCCCAGATCCCGTCCGCGACCTGTTCCCACGCCTCGGCGGCCTGCTGGTCGCCGCGCCCGGCTGCGGCGGTCGCGTTGGCCAGCGCGCTGGCATGGAACAGCGACACCGACTTCGACACGCTGAACGTGGCGTCCCAGTACAGGTCCGGAGTCCGGACCTGGGCTTTCGCCTCGATCATCAGCTGGGCCCGGCGCTCGGCGGTCGCTTCCGGCTCGGCGGCCAGCATCGCCGCATAAATCTCTTCCGCCGCGCGGAACCGCCGTGGCGCCCGCCCCAGCACGGCCTGCCCAGCCGGGTCGCGCGGGTCGCGATGGTGGCCGTATAAGGGCTCGAACACCGCACGGTCCACTACGCCTCCCGGCCGCAGACCCAGCTCGGCGACACCCTTGCCGGTCCAAATCCCCGGCGGTTCCCCGCCCCGTTCCGCCGACGACAGGTAGTAGCCGACACCCCTCTTCGCGTTCCCGTCCTTGGCCGGCTCGACGGCGCCGATCTGCTTCCACGGGTAGGAAGCGTCATGGCCCTTGGAGATGGTGATGATCCCCGCCATACGCTCCCTCCGGGCGTCGACCGCCCGGCACGGCGGGCGGCACAGAGGTGGCCATGATCATTGGTAATGCGTAGGTGTGTGGATTAAATCAGACGACTAAGATTCTGGTTGCAGGGTAGGCTGAGAGCAAGGGATTTTGGGCGCGCATTTGATGGGCCGGAGAGTGAAGGAGGCTCGCGGATGGGATATGGGGGTGACCAGGCGGCGCCACGCGGCGCAGTGAACGCGGACGAAGGCCACGCGTACGAAGCGGCTGCGGGTGGCGATCGGCGTTCGGCCGCCCAGACAGGCATTAGCCCCGGCGAGCGCGGGCTGCTGGCCGCAATGCCGTTACACGCGATCACCGCGCTGCACGGCGGGGCCGGCCTGCGAGAACGCCTCGCGATGGAGGCCGAGGCCTTCGCACCTGCCGACCGCGATCGCATCACAGGGGCGCTGGACCTAGCGGCGCGCCTGCACGCCGCCGACCGGCGCCAGCGCGAGCCCTACCTCAGCCACCTGCTGCGGGTGGCGATCCGGATCGTCAGCCACCACCGTGTCCGCGATCCCGACGTCATGTGCGCGGCCCTGCTCCACGACTCGGTGGAAGACCACGCCACCGAACTTGCTCCAGGTGACGGCAGTCAGCAAGGTGCTCTCGGGGTGCTGGCTGAGCAGTTCGGAGATCGTGTCGCCAGCCTCGTGGCGTCAGTCACCAATTCCCCGCACGAGCCCGGCCGCGACCGGCACGAGCAATACCGCGAGCACGTCGCGGCCAGCCTGGAGCGCAGCCCGTGGGCCCGGGTCATCAAGGCCTCGGATTTCACGGACAACGGCGTGGGGCTGATCCACACCACCGGGCCCAAGCTGGACAGCCTTGCCGCCAAGTACGCCCCGCTGGTTCCCGTCCTGCGCGACCTGATCGGGCGCCCGGACACCCCGCTGAGCGAGGATGTCAAGCGGCACATCCTCGGCCAGCTCGACCGCGCTGCCCAGCGGTTCGCCGCGATCCGGCCCGCAGGACCGCTCGGCAGCGGAGGCTCCCACCAGTGAAGCCGACCGCCGGGCAGGACGCTCGGAGCGCTCCCCGGCACTTGGTTGAGCACGCGGGGTCGCCCGGGTACCGTGGAGGTATAACTCCCCGCCGTCCTCCGGGATTGGCGGGGCTTTTTCATGCCGGGTCCGCGCTATGACCGAGCGCGTCGCCGCCTTCCTGGACTTCCAAAACGTCCACCTCACCGGCTGCGGGCTCTTCGGCCGCGGCCGTGAGCCTTACCGGTGCGTCCCCCACCCGGTCAAGGTCGCGGACTTACTCGCCAGCAGGCGAGCCCGGCCCAGCGAGGCCGCCACGATCCACGTGTACCGGGGACAGCCCCATCCCGTTCACCAGCCGACGCCTGCCGCCGCTAACGAGGCCCAGGCCGCATACTGGACCCGCGACCGGCGTGTCCGGCTGATCCGCCGCCAGCTCAACTACCGCAACTGGCCGACGCGGCCTCCCACGGAGAAGGGCATCGACGTCGCGATCGCCGTCGACCTCATGCGCTTGGCATTCGGCCGCGAGTACGACGCCCTGGTCCTGTTCTCCGGTGACACCGACCTCCTACCCGCTCTGGAGACCATTGCCGGGCTCAAGCTGGGTCACGTCGAGGTGGCGTGCTGGTCGGGCGCCAAGCCGCTGCGGTTCCGCGGCACCCACCTGCCCTACTGCCACTTCCTGAGCGTGACCGACTGGAACGCGGTCACCGAGGACTGGCACGGCCGGATCTGACGTTGAGGGCGGCGAGGTTTGCGCGGACCCGGCTCATCGCGCCGGATGGTGCCAGGTCGGCCTGGGTGGCCGGGCGGAAGGTGACTGCGGGGGCTGCCGCTTCGGGCCGAGTGGCTCCCGGTTGCTCTAGCCTTCGGCTGCCCTCGGTTCGGGATCCAGCAGGATCATCTCCGCCAGTACGATCTCCTCCGCTTGGTGTCTTGCCTGGCCCAGGCGGCCGGCTTTGCCCAGGTACCCCTCCCCGGGCTGGTCGTCGCCGGCCAGTTGCAGCGCCAGGGTGTCGATCCGGTCCGCGACCTGTTTCCCAAGGTCCGAGAAGAAGCTGTCCGGGTCCTCGATCGCTGCGTACCGGGTCGGCAGCCACTGCGCCCAGTGCTGCTGAGCCATTAAGCCGTATCGGTTCATCCTCGGCTCCTTGTTGGGGAAGCAGGTCGTCTTCCGCGAAGAGGGCGTCCTGGATGTGGTCGCTCGGCAGGTTACCGGGCGGCTCCGCCGCATCCAACAAGAACAGCGACCAGCAACACCCGACGAGCAGCGCATCCTCGCCCGCTGGTCCGGCTGGGGCGCGGTGCCCGAGGTGTTCGACGACTCCCGCACCGAGTTCGCCCAGGCCCGCGAGCAGCTCACCGCCTTGCTCACGCCCGGGGAGCTAGCCGCGGCCGCGCGCAGCACCCTGAACGCGCACTACACCGGCGCGTCCCTGGTCGAGGCGATGTGGGCGGCAGCATCCCAGCTCGGCTTCCACGGCGGTCAGGTCCTGGAGCCCAGCTGCGGTTCCGGCAACTTCATCGGCTTCGCGCCGCCCACCGCCCAGATCACCGGCGTCGAACTGGAACCGGTCACCGCCGACATCGCCGCCGCCCTCTATCCCACCGCCAGGATCATCAGCGGCTCCTTCGCCACCACTCGCCTGCCGGAGAACTCCTTCGACCTGGTGATCGGCAACGTGCCGTTCGGCAACCTGACCCTTCACGATCCGCGCCATAACCGCTCGGGGCACAGCATCCACAACCACTTCATCGTGAAGTCTCTGGCCCTGACCCGCCCGGGCGGTCTCGTCATGATCCTGACCTCGCGGTACACCATGGATGCCCGCAACCCCGCCGCCCGCCGCGAGATCGCCGCCCTCGCTGACCTGGCCGGCGCGCTGCGGCTTCCCAGCCGCGCCCACCAGCGAGCCGCGGGCACCGGCGTGGTCACCGACCTGCTGATCATGCGGCGCCGCGAACCGGAACGGGAGCCCGACCCGACCGCCTGGGAGCAAGCCCGGCTGACCGAACTGGACGGCGCGCAGGTGCCGGTCAACGAGTACTTCCTCGACCACCCCGAGGCGGTGCTCGGCAGGCTCGGCGCGGTCCACGGCGCCTACCGCGCCGACGACCTGGTCGTCGCCAGCACCATCGACCCCGTCACCGCATTCACTGGCGGCCTGGCCCGCATCACCGCCAGCGCCAACGAACGCGGCCTGACCTGGGCGCCACCGGCCGCATCGGCCCATTTCCCACCCGAGCTCACTGCCGCCTCGGCGCACCCGGACGGGTACCTGCAGGCCAGCGACGACAGGACGTTCACCGAGGCCGCCGACGGAATGGCCCGGCCGTTCGAGGTCCCGCGCAGCCAGGCCGCCGAGCTGCGCGCCCTGCTGGGCCTGCGCGACACCGCTATTGCGTTGCTGCAGGCTGAGGGCGCCACGGCAGAAGACACAGAACATGCAATACGCCTGCGCCACCAACTCAACGCCCGTTACGACAGCTACGCCCGTGCATATGGGCCGTTGAACCGGTTCACCCTCAGACGGACGGGGCGCACCAACCCGGTGACCGGCGAGCAGGTCATGGCCCGCGTCGCGCCGCCGCAAGGCGGGTTCCGGGGTGATCCATACGCACCCCTGGTCTACGCGCTGGAGGAATTCGACCCGGCCGGGCAGCGTGCCGCCAAGGCGGCCATCTTCACCCACCGGGTGGTCGCGCCGCGCGCCCCCCGCCTGGGCGCCGACACCGCCGCGGACGCGCTGGCGATCTGCCTGGACGCCTGCGGCGAGGTGCGGCTGGGTGAGGTCGCCCGCCTGCTCGGGGTCACCGATGCCGAGGCCCGCGAGCAGCTCGGCACGCTGGTCTTCGACGACCCCCAATCAGGTCGGCTGGTCCCGGCGGCGGAGTACCTGTCCGGCGACGTTCGGGGCAAGCTGCGGGTCGCCGAACATGCCGCCGCGGCCGATCCGGGGTTCGCCGTGAACGTCGCCGAACTGGGCAAGGTGATCCCGCGCGACCTGACACCGGCTGAGATCGATGCCCGCCTTGGCGCGGCGTGGATCAGTGCGGCCCATGTGGAACAGTTCTTGCGCGAGACCCTGGACGACCCCCGGCTGCGGGTCGAACACCCCGGCGGACAGGTCTGGGCGGTCCGGGGTGCCACGCATAGCGTGCTGGCCGCCTCGACGTGGGGCACGCAGCGCTATCCGGCCCCGCAGCTCGCCCAGGCACTGCTGGAGCAGCGCAAGATCGAGGTCCGCGACAAGATCCAAACCCCGGCCGGGGAGCGCAGCGTCATCAACCCCGACGCCACACTCGCCGCCCAGGACAAGGCCGCCCAGCTCGCCGAGCGTTTCGCCGACTGGGCGTGGGAGGACCCCGCTCGCGCCAAGGACCTGGCCGCCGTCTATAACGAGCGGTTCAACAACCTGGTGCTGCGCAGCTACGACAACGCCGAACTGACCCTGCCGGGGCTTTCGCTGGCATTCCGGCCCCGGCCGCACCAGGTGGCCGCGGTCGCGCGGATGATCAACGAGCCCGCCGTGCTGCTGGCACACGAGGTCGGGGCGGGGAAGACCGCCGAAATGGTGATCGGCGTGACCGAGCTGCGCCGTCTCGGCCTGGTCCGCAAGCCCGCCATCGTCGTGCCGAACCACATGCTGGACCAGTTCGCCCGCGAATGGCTCCAGCTCTACCCCCGGGCCCGGGTGCTGGTGGCCCGCCGCGACGACCTGCGCGGCGACCGGCGGCGCCGGTTCGTCGCCCGGTGCGCCACCGGAGACTGGGACGGGATCGTCATCTCCCGCTCCGGCTTCGAGCGGATCCCGCTGAGCGCCGCCGAACAGCAGGCCTGCCTGGACCGCGAACTCGGCCTGATGCGGGACTGGCTCACCGCCGCCAGACAAGGGGACCGGCTGACAGTCAAACGGCTGGAGGGCGCGTTACTGCGGGCCGAGGAGCGGCTGCGCGCCAAGCTCGACTCGGCCAAAGACCCCGGCATCACCTTCGAGGCGACCGGCATCGACTACCTGTGCGTCGATGAGGCCCACGGGTACAAGAACCTGCGCACGCCTTCCAACATCACTGACGCGGCCATCGACGGGTCGATGCGTGCCACCGACCTGGACATGAAGATTGGCTACCTGCGCCGGCGCAACGGCGCCCGGGTCGTCACGTTCGCCACCGCGACCCCGATCGCCAACTCGGTCACCGAGGCGTACGTGATGCAGCGGTACCTGCGCCCGGACCTGCTCGACGCCGCGGGGATCGAGGTGTTCGACACCTGGGCCGCCACCTTCGGCCAGGTCGTCACCCAGGTCGAGCTGGCTCCGGAGGGCGGCGACAGTTTCCGGGTCAAGAGCCGCTTCGCCCGGTTCCGTAACGTCCCGGAGATGCTGCGCATGTGGCATGTCTTCGCCGACGTGAAGACCGCCGCCGACCTGGACCTGCCCGTCCCCGTTCTGGCCGAACGGCCCTCCGACGGCCGGCGGATACCCGAAACGGTCACCGTGCAGCCCTCCGACGAGCTGATCGACTACGTCGCCGACCTGGGCAGGCGCGCCGACGCCATCCGCAACCGGGCGGTCTCGCCCGAAGAAGACAACATGCTCAAGGTCTCCGGCGACGGCCGCCGCGCCGCCCTCGACCTGCGCCTGGTCGGCCTTCCGCAACAGACGCCCGGCAAGATCGGAGCCGCGGCCGCCTGCATCGCCGCCATCTGGCGGGCGCACCGCGACGACGAATACCTCGCACCCGACGGCACGCCGTACCCGGCCCGGGGGTCGCTGCAACTGGTGTTCTGCGACCTCGGCGCGCCCGGGCGGGGGTGGAACGCCTACGACGAGCTCCGGGACCAGCTCGTGGCGCGTGGTTTACCGCGCGAGTCGGTCCGGTTCGTCCATGAGGCTAAGAACGACACCGAACTCGCCCGGCTGTTCGCCGCCTGCCGGTCCGGGCACGTCGCCGTGCTGGTCGGCTCGACCGAGAAGATGGGCGTCGGCACTAACGTCCAAGACCGGGTCGTCGCCCTCCATCACCTGGACGCCCCATGGCGGCCCGCCGACGTCGACCAGCGCGAAGGCCGCATCATCCGGCAAGGCAACCTCAACCTCGAAGTCCAGGTCATCCGGTGGACAACGCGGCAAAGCTTCGACGGCTACATGTGGCAGACCCTGGAGCGCAAAGCCAGGTTCATCCGCGATGTCATGTCGCCCGCCCTGGATGCCCGTGAGATCGCCGATATCGGCGACACGGTGCTGTCGTTCAGCGAGGCAAAAGCGCTAGCCACCAACAATCCGCTGCTGATCGACAAGGCCGAGGCTGACACGCAGCTCGCCCGCCTGGTCCGCGCCGAGCGAGCCCACCACCGCAATCAAGGCATGCTACGCCGCACCATCACCGGGCTGGAAGCGCACATCGCCGCGCAGACGGAACTGGCCAACGACCTTGACGCGGCGATCGGCCGACGGCAGGACACCCGCGGAGAGGCCTTCACGATGACCGTGGAAGGACGCCGCTACACCAAGCGCGCCGATGCCGGCCAGCATCTGCTCGGCCTGTTACGGCAGGAAGCGGCGAACCAGCTCGGCTACCGGCAGCGAACCGTCTACGCTGGTGAGCTCGGCGGCTTCCCGCTGGTCGCGACCATCTCACAGGCCCTCGGTCAGGTCACCGTGACCCCGCTGTTCGATGGCGCCCCAGGTACCGAGTTCGCCCTCACCAGCAGGGACCTGGCGGAAAGTGATCCTGCTGGGCTGGTCACGCGGCTGGAGAACCGTCTGACCAGGCTCGAAGCGGCCAAGGCCAAGACGCTCGCCGACATCGACCACACCCGCAACGAGATGCATCATGCGGCCAACAGCATCGGCAAGCCCTTCCCACAGGCGGAGGAACTTACGGCCGCCCAGCAGCGTGCCCGCGAGATCGATGAGCAACTGAAAGCCGCCGCTGCCATTCAGGCAACGGACGGGGCAGCCGACACTGCCGTCCAGACTCACCAGCCACGCGAGGCCTCGTCGACGGCGACCCGCCCGGGCGGAGCGCAAGGACCCGTTGCCCAGACCAGCGAACTGCAGCCAAGGACGGGCATGCCCTCGCCACCGTGGCCATCAGCGGCCGAACGCCAGTCGGGACCCACGCTAATCGGGCCCGGTAGACGAAATGCGAGCTTGATGCCTGGCGTGTTGAACGAACGCTCGGCTACCCAGGCTCACTATCGCGATGGTAGTCCGCAGCACCATCCTCGCGCTGTAGCTGAACCGGCCGGCAAAGAGCGCGAGGCAGGCCAGTAACTCCAGGTCCGCTGCTGAGCTGACTTGCATCGATCGCCGCCGCAGCCACTGCCCGTCGACTGCCGACGGCAGACGAGACGCTGCACCATCCGATGACTCTGATGCGGCGCTTGGTGCTCATATAGCTCGGTGGCCTGACCGGCCGGGGTCGCTCGCGACCTGCCCGGCCTTCTACGGGATGAGTGTGGGTAGGCGCCCGGTCAGCGCGTCGCTAAAGAAACCCAAAAAGTTCGTGGGGTGATCGCGGTTGAGCGGCATAAGACGGATTAGAAGCAGGTTCCCCGACGAGGGAGGTGTGGCAGATGAGTCTCGCAAGTAGTCATCGAGCGGGTGCAGAGGCCGAGGGCTCGACCGGCGCTCGCAAGACAGACCAGCAGAACTGGCCGCTTCCCAGCGTGAGCGGGCTGTCCAAGGAGGAAGACCGCCTTCGCGACGCTGAGCTTCTCGATCGGATCCGCGCGGCGCATGGAGGAATCGATCAAGCCGTCGACCCCTACGGGCCTACAGCCGCCTCATGCTTTGACCTTGCGCATGGCGCCGCCCCCCTGCCCTGCCCCGAGTATCAGGTACTGGCCAACAGGCTTGTCGGACGTGCGATACCGCTCTTCAAAAAACTTCTTCGCACAGGCGAGATTAAGAGGGAACTCTTGAATCGGAGATTGCCTAGCGGGCTGACAAGCGACGACTACCTCCGCCTCCATACATCCATGTCGGCGCGAGATGCCCTAGCCATAGGTGTGGTGATCGCAGGTGAGGATTATTTCCGCCGGAGCGTGATCCCAAATGGCAAGTGGCGGGCAGACGCGGGAGCGAGTCTAGAGACTTATTTCATCAACGGGTGCTTGCATCACTTCACATCGGCCGTCAAGGAATGGAAGCGGGAGCATCCAGAGTGGACCGGGAAGCTAATATATGACCACTGGCCAGGTGACTCGCCAACCGACAGTCGTGACATAACGGCCAGTGACCTAATTTGCACCGTCGAGGATCGTGACTTGATCCGTCGCCTCATGACTAGGGCATCTCCCCTGACGAGAGCAATCATGGCGCTGATGTTGCAGGGTTACTCCTTCTCGGAGATCGGCGAGAGGCTGAGCCTCAGCGCCCGAGCTATCGAAGGCAAACTGTACCGGTTCCGCACCGAACTCAAGAGAGATGCACGCTATGGGCGATTGGAAATACCGCCAGGGCTGCTAGCAAGAGGGAAGGCAGCATGAAAGCACTATGGGCCGCAATGTTCGGCACAGCTCCTGCTGTAGCCCTAATTCGCCTAGCTGATGTCTCCCCATGGCTAATAGTCGTATTCGTGTCGGCCGCTCTCATACTGGGTCTGGTTCATAACATATTTCCTCAAGACTCCGCGGACAGACTGCATTTCCTCCTCACGTTTCGGGAAAGAGACCGACGTTTTAAACGCGTGCCTCAGCGGAACAACGGACCAACTCAGAATAAACCTACTGATCTCCCTGATCTGGGGCACTCCTAGCAGATGCCATCCGCGCCGATCGCGATGGCCGCATGCAATCAAGACTCGATGCACCCGGGCAATTACGAGATCGGTTAGCGCGAGAGGACATGCACGAGGTGCCGTGAGGATACCCGTGCACGATCTTTCGCCAGACAGACGACTTGCTCAACGGATAAGTACTGGCGGACCCGTCGGTAAGATCGACCAGCGTGTACGCCAAGACTTCAGACGACGCATTCGCCCAGTGGGAGTCTGCTCTTAGGGCTGCGATGGGCACACTCGATGATCTTCGTAGGTGGCAGGAACGGCGCTATACCTTCGCGTACATGCTGGGTATCGCCTTGTGCAGCGAGGCCGCACCGGGTATTCCCCCAGTCACCGGCCATGCGCTCTACGGTGTCTATATCGTCGGCCCGGGCCTCATATACGTGGGGCAGACTGGCCAAGCGGAGCGGCGGCTGCGCGATCTTCCCGTGGGGGAGAGCCACCACATTGCGGCGACTGTGCCCCCGGAGATCTGGGAACGGGTCGTGGTCGTTCAGTGGCCCAAGCTGCTTGCTGACGCGCCGCGTGAGGAGCGGGATGCAGCCACGCGGCTCGGGCTCGCTGCTTGCGGGCTGGCCATGGAGCATCGCATGCAGCTATTCAGGTCGCCAGTGCTGACTTCCCGCCGCCGGGCAGCTGGTGGGACATGGCGTCCACGTGGACTTGAAGCCAGCCGTTCGAAGGGAGCGACAAGTAGTTCGATGTTCCCCGAATTGTTCCGCGCGGTCGAGTCGGCATGGATGCTGCTTGAGCTGGAACGGGAGCCAGGCAAGGGCGGAGCGGTGCACGGTAACGACTCCGGCCGGGTGGTGTTCCCGCGAGCGTTGCTGACGGCTGCAGCGTCCAACAGCCATTGAGCGGTGCCTCTGGCTGGAAGATTGAACAAACGCCGCAGCTAGTCGTGGGGCGTATTGGTGGTTGGCGTCCTGGCCCGGACCGCGATCGCGATCCGTCCAGCGGCGGCGACAGGGTCTTCGTGCTCCCAGACGCGTATCACCTGCCAGCCCGAACGGCTCAGAGTCTCGTCGGTCTCGATATCGCGCTGGCGGTTCTGGCGGACCTTCTCAGCCCAGTAGTCGGCGTTGGTGAGTGAGACGGTGTGATGTTCGGGGCAGCCGTGCCAGAAACAGCCATCGACGAAGACTGCGATCTTGGCACGCCTGAACACGACGTCTGCGGTGCGGCGGACGCCTGGCAGCGGGCGTGTGGATACGCGGTAGCGAAGGCCGAGGCGGTGCAGCGCCTTACGCAGCGCTAGTTCGGGACCGGTGTCTCGGGGCCTGTTGGACTGCATGCTTGCCCGGACCCTTGGCGAGGAGGCCCACGACTCGCGCTGGTGCTTCCTTTCGGCCGCTGGTGCACGTCTCGTCATGCGATCTCCTTGCCGCGCGTCCCCTCTTCCATGATGCGGATGGTGCGGCCGATTTCTTCAGCGAGCAGGAACGGAACGGCGTTGCCGACCTGGAGCGACATCGATTCGATGCCTCCCCGCAGCGTTGCCGCCAGTGGGAAGCTCTGTAGAAGCATCGCCTCACGAACGGTGATCGCGCGGTCTTGCTCGGGATGCGCGAATCTGCCTTTCGTCATGTTGGTGCACCCAGATGTTAGCGTCGGGGCTGGCCGGTCCCACCACATCCGCCCGTAGATGTCATAGTGGCCTTTGTGCCCCCGATGGCAGGCCAGTTGAAGGTGTTCTGGCAGGTCAATGCGGCCTTGGCCTTCCCGCAAGGCGCGAAGTCTTGCGATGGCGATGGCGGTGTGCCGCCGTGAGCGGTGAAGGGGATCATCCCCCGGCTCTGCAGGCGCTCCTAGAGGCAGGGGAGGGGGCAGGTGTCCGATCGCCTGACGTACCGTGACGTGCGGCTTAAGCCCGGCCCCGCCGTGGGTGGCGGCAGGCAGGCAGGGCTCAGCGACGCGGCTCCCGATCAGGACAAGGCGGCGGCGGCGCTGAGGTACACCGTAGTCAGCTGCGTCTACCAGTTCCCATGTACAGCGGTATCCCAGGGCCGTCAGCCGGTCGAGCAGCGCCGAGAAGTGGTTGGCCCAGCAGCCATCCGCCAATCCGGGAACGTTCTCGAATGCGATGTGCCGGGGCCTCAGCTCACCGACCAGGCGCAGGTATTCCCCGGGAAGCCGGTTTCGCTCCTGGTCTATGACTGTTGGCTTGATGCCGCGTCGTAGGATCGTGAAGCTTTGGCATGGCGGGCATCCCACCAGGAGCGTCAGGTCCCCGGGCCGGAGGCCGGCCGACTTGAGGACCTGATCGCCAGTCACCCCACGGATGTCTCGGGTGATCGGTCGTAGGCCGATGTTGTCCTGATACGAGCCGGCCGCATCTTCATCTATTTCGATCGCGGCCACGGGCGCGAAGCCGACTGCCTGCATTGCCATTGACCCACCGCCGCACCCGGCGAATAGGTCGACGAATGTGAGGAGCCGGTTCACCTACGCCTCCCTGCGTGTCGGCTGTCATGCCAGCAGATGATGTCACGGCGCCGCCACAGCCGGGCCTTCCGCGGGCCGCGATCGACCATTGGCGGAGGGAAGTCGGCGTAGCGGCGAAGGTAGGTCGAGACGCTGTTCCGCTGCCGTAGGCCGAGTATCTGGGCGGCCTGGACGGCGTCGATGAGTTCGTCGTAAGGTCCGCTTCGCTTCATGATCTTAGTCTACAGCTGTAGACACAGATGGGTGGGATATGACGCGCCTGTTGCGCTCTTGCGGAGGCAAGGCCCCCGCCCCGTCGAACGGCTCCTCCGTGCGCAGGAACGGACTCCGATCGCACGATTTGCGGCAGAGCCGTGATTGCCTCGCTCGCGGCCGCGCGTGTTGCTGGAAGACGCGTAGCATGCCGGAATGGCCCGCGCAGGCGAAGAGTGGAGCGATGCCGAGGTCGAGGCGATTGTCGGCGATTATCTGACAATGCTGTCCGCCGAGACCCGGGGGCAGACCTACTCGAAGGCGGAGCATCGCAGGCTTCTGCTGCCTCGGCTGGACGCGAGGCGAACACCGCAAGCAGTTGAGTTCAAGCATGCGAACATCAGCGCGGTCATGCTTGAACTCGGATTGCCCTATATCCGCGGCTATAAGCCACGCGGTAACTATCAGGCGGAGCTTGCGGCGGCCGTCCGCACCGCGATTGAAGACCCGCAGGTGATGAGGGCGCTTCGGCTCAGACCGGCCGCCGCTCCTGTCAAGAGTCTCCGGCAGGTGGAGCGCCCGCCCCCTCCACCTAGGAAGCGCAGGGGCAGGCATGTGGACTACGGACTGCTGCAGGAGGAGAACCGTCGACGCGGAGGGCTCGGGGAGCAGCTCGTCCTAGCGTTCGAGCAGAGGCGCCTGCGTGAATGCGGCCAACCCGCCCTCGCCGATCGGGTTCGGTGGGCCGCCAGAGACGATGGCGATGGCCTCGGTTACGACATCCTTTCATTCGATCTTGCTGGCGGCGAGCAGCATATCGAGGTCAAGACCACCGCGTTCGGCGCGCAGACGCCGTTCTACATTTCCTCGGCGGAGTTGGAGTTCGCCCGAGGCCATCCGCGGTCCTTCATGCTGTACCGCGTTTACGACGTGCTGGACGAGCCGCGTTTCTACGTACTGAAAGGTGACATCAGCAAGGCAGTCGACCTGGTGCCCACGGTCTTCAGGGCGCAACTGGCATCCGACGATCGTTGAAGCGGCGACCCGGGAGCTCCGTAGGTCTTTAGCCCACATGTGCCCGCATCGTCGACGGACGCTATTGACTTGCCTACATATCCCTCAGCGGTGCCCGTCGGATGTCAACACAAGGGTGCCGATGCGGTCCAGTGCGATCAGCACCCTTGTCAGATCGGCGACCTGCGGGCCAGCCAGCTCGACGCCGATCTCCATGTGGCGGCTCAGGCCGGCGCTGGTCAGATTAGCCGAACCCACGTATCCGTGCTCAGAGTCGGCCACAAGGACTTTGGCGTGCGAGCCTAGCGGCGACAAGTGAGTTTGAACCTCGCTGACCCGAAGCCGGGAGCGGGTGCCGGGGCCGGAGTTCCACTGCCGGGCCGGTTCTGCGAAGAGGGACGCGTGACCAGGGCTCGTCACCACCGTCACGTCCACCCCTCGGTGGCCTGCTCCGATAAGCGGCTGGGTCAGGAACTCGACGGCGGGCCGGTCGGCAAACGGTGCAGCGATGCGGATGTCATTGGCTGCGCGGTCGATGACGTCCAGTAGGACTCCTGCGGTGTGACGCAACGGGGGCGGTTGCAGAACAGCCCGCAGCTCGGGCGGAAGGGTTGCCACAGGGGCCCAGGTCGATGCTGGGCCCAGGGGATCGAACGAGTCTGCCGCCAATTCCAATGCGGCGCCGACCAGTGCAGCTCGGTCACGGTCGATCCTGCCGTCGGCGTCGACGACTTCGAGCAAGCGAAGATTCGCAAGCCACTCACCCGCCGTGCCCTCATAGCCGGCGGAGCGCAGCACGTGCCGCAGCGCCGGTGTCCCTGCGGCCCCATCGGCCCCGACGTGGCGGCTGAGTTCGGCGATGAATGAGGACCATCTGGCGCCCGGCCCCGGGGGGCCACGGAGAGCCTCGTGGACGGCGCGCAGCGCAACGTTCAAACTGCTGCGTCCAGAGCCGGCGACCAGTAACCGGTGACTGTCCTATCTGGCGACCCGAAGAGATCCCAGCGGCTGATGAACCGGTTCCAGGATTGGCAAGCGGTCTCGGGGAGCTGCAGGCAGCCATGATCGGCCCCGCGGTTCGCGACCATGCAGTTGGGGTCGTAGATGCACGACGAGTTCTCCACGGCACGGTCCACGACCTCGTCGAGATTCTGTTCGAGGACGGTGCGCAGCCCGCCGATGGTGAACTCGCTGCCCCCATTTGGATGGACGGCGAAGCTCAGCTCATAGGGGAAGAGGTACTCCGACAGGCCGGTCTCCGAGTATCCGCTGTCAACGGCGAGGGCGCGCAGGACCTGATGTGCCGCCGAGTGCAGCAGCCTAAAGAGCGCCCGCGGCCCGAACTCTGGGTCGCCGGGTGCGGCATCCCGGTCTGGGTCCCATCGGGGCAGCTGGCCGTCGGCGGGATCGAGGTGTGCGGCGAACCAGCGGTGGACGCCACCGGCGTTGCGAAGCTCTATCTCGGTCGCGGCGCCGTTGGCCACCAGCCAGCGGCCGACCCGCGCACGGTCGAGCCCGAACACCAGGGCTTCGGTTTCCGTGGGGCTGGCATAGAGAAGGTTGGTGATCGCGCCCCCACGGCTGGCGCGTCCCTTATAGGCGACGAGGTCGGCCTCCCTCGCCCCGAAGCCGGCCCGTGTGTAGCCGATTGCGAGGTAGGTCACGGGAAACTCGTTGACCAGCATGCACCGGTCTGGGTCGAATCCCCTTTGCCGCAGCGACGGGAGGTAGCTGCCATACCGAGTCGCGCGGGCAGCCGTGCCCGCTGTCCTTCTGAGCTGGGCGAGTGTTACCTTCGGCAGCGCCAGCACCCGCTCGTACACACCCAGTTGCTCGGCGAGTTGGGGGCCTCGGCCGTCGCCGCCTAGGGGATCGAAGCCTAGGTCGTCTTCGACGCGCTTGCGCAGGTCGTCAAGGTCCACTGTCACGAACTGACGGCGAAGGGCGCGGGCCTGCTCCACAAGGGCTTCCTGCCCCGTCGCTTCCATCGCCTGGATGGAATCGAGGACCGCCTGAGGAATGTCGTCGCCGCTGCGGTCCTCGACCAGCGCCCGGGCCTCATCTTCTGTGCACTCCTCCAGCCAGCGACCGAGCGTGCCGACCACGAAGCCGGGCCGGTGCGCGATTCGCGCGAAATCCTGGCGAGGAACGTTGACAAGCGTGCGCCCATGACCCATGTACGCCGACGACGCCGTGTGCACCTGGAGCGCCATCATCTTGTCGGTCCACCGGCATGATCTGTTGGGGCAGAAGGCCCTCACCGGTTCCGGTGTCCCACATTGCAGGCACTCCCAGCGGAAATCCCGGAAGCGCGACACTTGGTCGTTGAGCCGGAACCCGGCGGTGTGGTGCCGCGGACAGTGGCGCGGCGGAGCCATCGCCAGCATCTCGCCGCAGGGATGGACGAGCACATACTGCAGCTGCCGATTCCCGCGCTCGTTTCGGCACCGCGGGCAGAGTGGAGGCCATACATCGACGCCCGGCCGCGGGTCGGGTGCCTCCCACACCCTGCCGCAGGACTTCGGCGAGGCGCAACGGAATATCAACGGCCAGACCCGGCAGAAGACCTTGCCGGGGATAACTACCTGGTAGTGCTGTTCTGCCATCGGCTCGTCCCTGGGGAACTCCGGCGCGCGATCCGACCCGGCCTCGGCACCCGGCGCTTGGCGCCCCTCGGCCCGCCAGCGGTACACGAAGTTCATCGCCTCGTTGATCAGGTAACCGGAATCGAGCGCCACACCCTGGAAGGCGTCGTCGCGACCGTATTGCCGCACCTGTGCCACGTAGCCGCTGGGGTGATCGAAGGTCTGGCCCGGCCGGTACCGGTACAGGACCTGCCCGCGGCTTCGGCCCATGTTCCCGGGGTTGAAAGGGCTCACGGCCGCCTCCTTTCCGGCAGCACGTAGAACGGGATGTCTTCGGCGATGTCCCGCAGCGACGTCATCGGGGTGTACTCCAATCCCAGGTAGTCGGCCGTTCCCCGGTAGCGGGGGCGCCCGCCCAGCGCGGCAGTCGCGGCTGCGCCGGCGGCGCGGATGCTGGAGACCGCTGCGGGCACGCCTCTGTCGAGTTCGGCCCGCAGCTCCGCGGCCTCGCCCCGATCGGCGAGGTAGGCCTCACGGAGGGCGGCAAGCAGCGCCTCCGCGTGCGCGGACTCCAGCCCGCCCGCACCGACCGGGCGGAGTGCCTCTTGCATCCGGTTGAGGTCGTGAAGATGGGCTGGCTCCCGGCCAGCGTCCCAGTAGTCGCGGTTGACCACCTGCAGGATGTCCGCCATCAACACCCCGGGCAGGGTCTTGCGTGCGGCGTAGTGGCTCCAGCGGTTGATCGGCACCGGCGCGACCATCCGGTCCAAGTATTGGTGGAACTTCTCGTGGTAACGGAAGTGCGAGCGGTCGCGCTCCCGCACCGGGTTGAAGATCATGAACACGAGCCCGAGGTACCGGCGGCCCACCCGGGAGGACGCCTGGATGTACTCAGCCATGGACTTAGGCATGCCGTTGAACACCATGACGTTCAGGCGGTCGATGTCGACACCGTGGGAAACCATGCTCGTCGCGATGACGCCCTCGGTTGGGCCGGAGCCGATCAGATGGTCGAGCGTGATCCGGACGTCGTCGAAGTCGGTGTCTCCGCTCAGCTCCCGTACCTCGACCTCGGCGAGATGGCGGTGACGCAGATGCTCGTTGAGCTGAGTGTCCATCGAACGGCGCAGCTTCCCGAAGTCGACTAGGCTCGTCACGTAGGTCAGCGCGACCCGGTATTTGTCGAGCAGCAAGTCGAACGCCGCGCGGTCCATGTCGGCCAGCCCGTGGACCCGGGTCGGCCCGTCGGCTTGCAGGCCGCGGATCTCCTGGTGGAAGGCCTGCAGAATCCGGACCAGCGCCTGCTCGGCCGTCGTCCGATTCGGCTGGATCCCGATGAAGCGGCGCATCGGCCGGTCGAGCAACCTCCAGTAGAACGAATCCTCCAGCGACGGACCAGGCAGCGGAAAGACGACGGATTTCAATCCGAAGAGGTGGTCCACCTGCCGGTCCTCGCCCCTGATCGTCGCAGTCGTCGCGATGACCTTCATGCGCACAGCGCGGCGGTCCGGGCGGCTTCGTGGGCTCAGCCGACGCTGCGCAACCGCCAGGATGCCCTCGTAGTGGCCGCTGAACGCGCCCAGGTCCTCATCCACCATGTGCAGCTCGTCGACGATCTCCAGTGACGGGCAGGCGTCGTATGAGGGGTCGACCTGCCGGATCGTCGCCTCGGGCCGCGGATGTCCCTTGGCACGGCGCTCGTGGCACTTGCCGCCGCGGCCGTAGCCGTGCAGTGAGCACTCACAGTCGACGTCCCCGAGCATGGCGCCGAACCGGTCAGTCAGCCCGATGTTCGCAAGCTTGTCGAGCGTGCCGACGACCAGCGCCGGAAGGTAGCGGTACACCTCCGTGTCGACGACGATCACCGGCACCTCGCGGCCGCATGCCCGGCACGCATGGATCAGCCGCAACTCGGTTGGATCGGGCGGCTGCACCTCCACGGCGCGCTTCCGGCAGTAGGGGCATTCGTCCACTACCCGCACTTCGCGGCGGCGCTGCGCGTCGTTGATCAGGCGATCGAGGACCGCCTGGTCACGGCTGAGGGAATTCGGGGTGTTGCCTTCACCGGCGAAGAATCCGAGTGTGAAGCCGTCGCCGGCCTCTCCGCCGACCGCATCGAGCTGTGCGCCGGAGTGCATGCGGATCTCCTCGGCCGCCGCGACGAAGTCCACCTGCCGCTGAGTCTGCTGGAGGGTCAGCAGCCGCAGCGGGAACCGGCACCAGGCGGTCAGGCCGCGCGACTTGCCCCTGGCGCGGTCGTAGAACATGGCGCACGCGATCAACCCGAGGTAGGCCTCCGTCTTGCCTCCCGAGGTGGGGAAGAACAGGACGGTGGCCGCCGATGTAGGGTCTCGGTCGTTGGCCTTGCTGAACTCCTCCGGGTCGTGTTCCCGCCATGCCAGCGCGGGCAGCTGGCTGACGATGAACACGAGCTGGAACAAGTACCACCCGGGGTGCCGCTTCCCGCTCATCTCGCCGAGTTTCACCATCGTCTTGTTGGCCAGCTTGAACGCCAGCAGCAGACGCTCGTCCCTGCCCAGCCAGCGGACGCCGTCTTCAAACCTTGCGATCTCATCGGCGAAAGCGAGCCGGTCCTCCTCTTTCCGGGCAGCCAGATCCTTGCGCAACCCCGTCGTCGACCAGGCGCCCGAGTCCATCCACGCGTGCATGTCGGCGGCCACCTTTGCAAGCAACGGCATCGGGTCGGCGGCGAGCGCGGTGAACGAGGTCGCTGGATGCTCCTTCGACACCATCCGCCGTGTCTGATGGACCGGCGCAGCAACCGACCAAATGCGGCTGATCGAACCCGATTCATCGTGCTTCTCGGCGTCGATGCCACAGTTGTTGGCGTAGGCCGGGAGATCGGGGTCGTACCGATATGCGTCTGGACCCAGATAGCTCACGATGGGGACGATCACCCCCGGCGGGGCCGCCACGTCCAGGCGAACGCGGAAGAGAAAGTGGTCGCGGGCGTCGTCGTGGCGCTGAACGTACTCGCCACGCACGCGCCGCGTGACGACGGGATCGTCTGACAGGTTCTCCACGCTGAGCGCGACCCGGAACCGCTGGTTCCCGACCGGGCGTGTCAGCGCGGTGACCCTGGCCGCCCAGTCCGGAACCACCGGGGTGCCAGGCAAGGCGGCAAGCCAGGCGAGGAACGCGTCTTCGGAGACCAGGGCCGCGCCGGGGACGAACCGCTCCTTCCGGTCGTCGCCGTCGCGCCGCTCCACCCACGGGTCGGCGGCGGCGGCGGCCCGCGCGGCCTGGAACCCGTCGGCGAATTCCGCCTCGCATCCGTGCTGCAGGGGATGATCGGGGTCGAGGTGGAGGGTCGTGACCCCGGTGTCGACCGCGACGCGACGGAAGACGGGCGCGAGCCGGTACTCACGGCCGGGCCGATCGGCTGGCGATTCTTCCCCGCCGGCGAACCCGAGCTGCTCCTCGAAGGTCGGGAACACCCGGTAGTAACAGCTCACCGCAGCCTGGGCCTGGAGAGCTGCGCGATCGTCGGCAACTTCGAATTCGAAGCCCGCCGACCGGGGCGTCTGGCGCCCGCGCCGCTCGGGGCCGGCCAGCCGGGGGGTCTGGCGTCCGTGCCGCTGACGGCCGGCAGAGAGATCGAGGTCCCGGGGGGCCAGCGTCCCCAGGTAATACTTGGCTGAGGGAGGCTCGCCGACGCACCGGTCGACCTCAGCCACGCCAGTAGCGTCGTCAACGACGGCGGCCGTTAGATGATCGGCAAGGGCGAGCTGCTGTTCCAGCGTCGGCTCTGCGTTCCTTGTCATTCGCTCTGTCCCTCTTCTCGATCTTCTTCAGCTTCGTGGAGTCGGCCGAGGAGGACATAAGGCATGTCCCCCACTTCCTCGATGGATCTCACGGCCAGGATGTCGATGGATTCCTGGAAGTCGGCCGCGGTCAGGCCGCTGCGCTCGTCGACCAGCTCGTCGGGGCGGAGATAGCCCGCCGCCGCCGCCGACCCGACGCGCAACGCCAGCTCGGACAACCGCCTGGTCAGGCTGTCGTGTGCGCCCCTGAGTGAGCGGATGGCCCGGCAGACCTCACCGTGCTGGCTGAGCAGTACCGGGTCGCCGGTCACAAGACCGACCCGGTGGACATCCGCGTCGTCGTCGGGGCCGATCGTCACGCCGATCACCCACAGACGCACCGTTTGCGCCTGAACCCTGCAGCCGTGTTCCTTCAATGCGGAGCGGAAGGCGGGGTAGCTTCCGAAATGCCGGTGCGCTTTGACCAGCACGCGGCGCCAGTGCGCCACCCACCCCGCCGCGGTCGCTTGCGCCGGGACTTCCGCGGCCACCTCGATCACCTTGGCGAGGAGGTCTTTGCGGCTGTCGCGGTCCAGGAAGAGCACCTGATCGCCCGGCCTGAGCTTGCTTACCTCGAACGCGGGTTCCGCGGTTCCAGATCCCGGCCGGAACCGGGTGACGGTGCCAGCGGCGTTCATCAGGGCCCACCGGCCGTCCTCGAAGGTCACCCGCACTGCCGAGACCACAGCGCCGGGCGAGCGCGCTCCGTTCAGCCCGTCCGGCATCGCGCCGGCGGTGACGCCGCCGGGTTCGAGCGGGGCCAGCCAGCCCATGCCATCCCACAGCCCCGGTGGCACCTCGGCGGGGCTTGCCAGTACAACGCCGACGCCTGACACGTCCTCCTTCGGGGGCATCCCTTCGTCGGCCTCATGGACCCGGCGGGGCTCGCCGCTCAGCTGGGACCACACCCGATCCTTGGCCGCGGGCCGGCCGAACCACGACTCCCGGGCGCACTGATCGGCGACCGTCCGCCGGACGGTGTCCACCTCGTCGAACCTCCGGGTGACCGGCTCTGTCGGCCCCTCGGGTGTGTACGCCAATACCACGAGCCTTTCGGCGATCCCCGCCCGGTACACCCAACGCGCCCACGTCGGCGGCATCCCGGTCAGCACCGCGACCTCCGCTGGGGCCTCCCCCGGCAGCGAACCAAGAGAGGACACCCGGACACGGGCGAGGGCGCCATGATTCGCTAGCTCCGAAGCGTGAACCCGGGCCAGCTCCGCGGTACGGGCTACGAGCATCACGTCCCGGTGATCGTCGAGCAACCAGCCCAGAGTGCTCATGAGCGCATCGTGTTTGGGCGGCGACGTTCCCAGTGCGCGGGCAAAGTCGCGAAGCACCGCCTCGACCATCGGCAGATACAGATCACGAACCTCGCCCCGCGTGAGTCTCGCCGCCGATGCGATCGCGTCCAGCCGCCTGTGGATGGGTGCGGTCAGCGCCTCGTAGGCCTGGAGCGGGAGGGCGAGCCCGAGCAGGTCGTAGAACAGAGCGAAAGCCTCGTGAGCGAGCTCTCGCGCCACCCCGGCGCGGCCGCTCAACTGGACCAGTGGCCCGACATCTTGCCAAAACAGCGCCGCGTTCTCACAGACCGCATGGGCGGGCACCCCGACGACCTCACAGGCCTCACCGCGCGCCCTGGTGGCCAGCCTCGGAGGCAACCCTGCGCAGCCGCGGACGCTCTCCAAGTCGGATCGATCCCACCCAAACGTCAACGCCCTGTCCGGCAGTCGCTGCAGCATTGGGTCGGCGGGATCCCGCGCTATCGCCACAACCGGGATGCCCAATTCGAGCGTCGCGCACCTACCGACCGTTCCGAGGTCGACTACTGCGAGATCGATCCTGCCCACCCGCTCGATCTCGGCGGTCGAGGAGACAAATACGGTAGACCAGTCCCGGCCGACGTCCCCCAGAATTCGAACGACCCCGTCCCTGCCAAGGGTGGCGGCAGGAACCACGTCGCGCAGCGGCGCAGTGCCACCGTAACGGTTTCTGACGCCCAGCCCGCGATAATGGCCGCGTGCGCGGTAATCCGAGGTGACGACGGCGACCTTCCGGCGGCTGCCCAGCGCCCAGTGAGTCCGGCGATATTGCTCGGCCATGTCGGCCACGTGGACCGCCGCGGCGATCAGTTCGGCCAGCGGAGCCAGCGGATCTGGCGGGCAAAGGACCAGGACCCGGCCCCGGGCGACGGCCCACTCAGCGAGGCAGACCGCCTCGATCTCAAAGCGGGAAACCGGGAGAGGAACGCAATCCTTACAGATCTGGCGATCCTGAAGGCAGGTCGCGAGCCCCGGATCGTCGTGCGGCCGGATGACCCCCGGCCAGGGCAGGTATGAACCGTCGAGGTCCATGTGTCACCTCGTCCGCGGCTTGTGGAGCGGGGGAATGCCGACCCGATGCCGACACTGTCGTCCTCCCACGCCATCTTTGGCGGTTGGCACGCAGCATACACCGCTCAGCGGACACCGCCCGCTGTCCTCCGTCGGTGCCGGCGCAATGGCGGCGATCGATCAGCTTGAGGCCGATTACCGGACCGCGATTACCGGTAACCGACGTTGGTCCACCCGGCCGGGGGCTGGCCTGCCGGATGGCGCCCACCAGCCGGGGTCGGCGCCGACCATCACCGATGGGTTGGAGGTGGTGGTGCACGAGGTGATGGCCGCGATCACCACCGAGCCGTGGTCCACCGCGGTGGTGGTGCACGAGGTGATGGCCGCGATCACCACCGAGCCGCGGTCCACCGCGGTGGTGGTGCACGAGGTGATGGCCGCGATCACCACCGAGCCGCGGTCCACCGCGGTGGTGGTGCACGAGGTGATGGCCGCAATGACGACCGACCCGTGGTCCACCGCGGTGGTGGTGCCGTCTTCCAGGGTCACCTGGGCCGGGTGCGACGGGCGGCCGGGGCCGTCGCCGCTCACCGGGTCGGAGGCGGGGAACGTGCCGGCCAGGCCGTTGTCCAGGGACGGGGCCTGCACGTAGTTGCCGAGCGCCTCCCGGAACGCAGTCTTGGCGTCGGCCAGCGCCACCCGGTCCTGCGGCCGCTTCGGGCCGGCCAGCGTGCCCAGGTCGAGCGACAGCTCCTCGGAGTACCGTGCGGGCCGGCCGGGATCGTGCCACAGCCCCTGCTCCTTGGCGTACGCCTCGACCAGCGCGACCCGGTCCGCCGGGCGGCCGGTGAGCCGCAGGTACGTCAGCGTCTCGTCGTCGATCGGGAAGATCGCGCAGGTGGAGCCGAACTCGGGGCTCATGTTGCCGATCGTGGCCCGGTTGGCCACCGGCACCGCGGCCACCCCCTCGCCGTGGAACTCGACGAACTTGCCGACCACGCCGTGCCGGCGCAGCAACTCGGTGATGGTGAGCACCAGGTCGGTGGCGGTGGCGCCGTCGGGCAGTTCCCCGGTGAGCCGGAACCCGACCACCTTGGGGATCAGCATGCTGATCGGCTGGCCGAGCATGGCCGCCTCGGCCTCGATGCCGCCGACGCCCCAGCCCAGCACGCCGAGGCCGTTCTGCATGGTGGTGTGCGAGTCGGTGCCGACGCAGGTGTCCGGGTAGGCGGTGCCGTCGTGGGTCATCACGACCTGGGCCAGGTGCTCGATGTTGACCTGGTGCACCACGTCCATCTCGCCGACCGCGAGCCTCTCGGCCGCGGAAGCGAGGGAAGGTGTTTCGGCCGAGCCAATGAGCCGCTCGGTGACGGAGCGGAGGAGACACGGTACTACTGCCGTAATCGGCCTACGATCTGGTCGAAGATCACCAGCGCCGCACCTGCCGCCCCGCCGCCGGCCAGGACAGCGGCGGCGACCGAGTGGACCTGCAGGAACGTCAGGCCACCTGCGACCACGCCGACCACGAATGCCAGCAACATCACCAGCGCGGCGCGCACGCCGAGCAGTTGGTACAGGGTCATCACTACCCCATCCGCGTCTTCGTGGAGCGGGGGAGGGCCGACCCTTGTCGACCCCGTCGTCCACCCGCGCCATCTGTGGCGGTCGGCAGGAGCGTAGCACTGCACGCCCTCGCGGTGGGGCGAGCTGCACCAGCAGACGGACGCGGCTGCCGCCGACAGGAATACGCATCGGCGGCCACGCCTGCACGGCCGTGGTGAACTGGCTGGCCAAAGCGCCTGCCAGTGACGGCACCGCGCAGGGTACCGCCGGGATAGAGGCCGGTGTTGAGGCCCCCCGGAGACGGCCCCGCCAGTGGCGTTACAGCCGCCAGCGCGCTCAGTGCTATGCGACGCGAGGATCGCGTTCAGCCTGAACCTCTTCGGGGCCATCAAGATGACTACCGACTTCGGCATCGCCCGAATCGTTTGCGCCCGAGGCAGAAGCGCCGGCCCGAGCGCACGGCGGACAAGGACCCACCGCCAACCGAGCTATGGGCCACAGGCCCGCGGCCTGGCCGTCCTGGCGGCGCGGAAGCGCGCCGAGACCGCGTTTGACGCCGCCAGCGACCGGTTCACCGCGGCCGGGCAGGCTCTTGATGAGGCGCGGGACCTGCGGGCGCGCGCCCGGCAGTAGCGGTATGCGGCCCGGCAGGCGCACGAGCAGGCCGACGTGACGGTCCGCAGGCAGCGATGCCGCGCAGACGAGCTGGCCGGGCAACTCGATCACATGGACTAACCCGTGCCTCTTCTGACGTGCAGGAATGCCTCTGACCGGGCATGTTGTTCGCCTGTACTCTCAGTTGTAGTCCTGGGTGTCGGGGGTTCGAGTCCCCTCGCTCACCCCACTGAGGTCTTCACGTTTCAGTGGAGCCTATTTTCACGTTTGGGTCTGACATTCTGGCTGTCTGATTGCCAGGTGGGCGGTGCTGGCGTCTTTGGGTGCCCTGGCGGGGCTGGGGCCGGGTTTGTGCTGTTTCCGGGCGTGCTGGCGCCTGGCTGTGGTGCTGCGGGGTGCTGGTGGCGAGCGCGGCCCGTGGTCGTGGCGGTGCGTGGGTCAGGGCGGCCGGGCGGCGAGGCTGGCGAGGGTTTTGCGGCGGCGCCGGCGGGTTTTCGGGGGCAGGCCCCGGGCGGCGCGGCGCTGGTTTTCTTCCTGGCGGGCGTTCCAGGCGGCCAGGATCCGCTGGTTGCGGACGGCGAGCAGGCATGCGGTGAACAGCATCAGGGGTGCCAGGCCCATGAGGCGGCACCAGCCGCGGGTGGTGTCGTTGCTGGCGGGGTCCTTGGCGGTGGCGAAGCCGCGTTCGGCGCCGGTGCGGCGGGTGTAGGAGCGGCGCCAGGCCGCCGACGGGTAGTCGTGCTTTTGCGCGGTCTTGGCGAGCACGTCCGGCGGGACGGTGATGGTCTGCTGCGTGCAGCAGTCCTGGGGGTGCTGCGGGGGCTGGAGGATCTCGGGCCGGCCGCGGTTGAGGGTCATGGAGGCCGGCCAGAGCGGGCAGCGGATCTTTCCCATGGCGGCGGGGCACTGGACCCGGTGGTAGCCGTCGGCGTCGTCGGCGGTGATCCGGCCGAGTTTGTGGCGGGCGAGCTCGGCAGTCTTGCCGTCGTGGGCGGTGGCCTGCTCGAGGGTGGCGTCCCGGGCCAGCGGGCTGAGTTCCAGCAGTGAGCGGGGTGTCTTGGGGCAGTACAGATTGCCGTTGGCGATGATCGCGCCGTGGTGGGTGCCCTTGGGGCCGCGGTCGTGCGGGTGCAGGTCCTGGACGAGCTGCGCCCCGGCTTGGCGGAGCGGGATGGCCCAGGCGGCGGCGTTGCGGTGGGCGTAGCCGGAGTCGGCGAGGATGTCGCCGAGCGGGATGCCGTGTTCTGGCATCGCGGTCAGGACCGGGACCAGGGCCCGGGCGGGGTCGTGGTGGCAGGAGCACATGGTCATGCGCCGGGTGAGCTCGGGGACGGGCGGGCCGTTCTCCTCACGCTCCATGGTCCCGGCGGACAGGTAATAGCCGTAGAACAGCTCGTCCTCGCTGCGCAGCAGGTTGTTCTTGCGGTGGCCCCAGGACGCCTCGGGGTCGGCGCAGGGCCCGCCTTTGGCCGGCGGGGGCCGGGAGAAGGTTTCCAGGTCTGTCCAGTCCACGGCCAGCGAGGTGCTGGCGTCCTTGAACTCCGCCGGGACCGATGCCTCCAGCAGGTCATCGCAGATCCGGGCGAGGGCAGCCGACGGCAGCCCGCCGGGCTCGTCCTTGGCCAGCGCCCTGGCGGCCAGGCCGAAGGTGTACTCCGTCTGCCGGTAAGTGAGCCAGTGCGGCCCGTGCTTCCAGTCTGCGGTAACGCCGAGCCGCCGCTGGTCGTCTTCGGGCAGGCTGGTGAGCGCCTGGTGCACCCGGGTCAGATGCGCGGGCCGCCCGTCAGCCTGGGTCAGGCACATGCCGGCCATCAGCGTGCGGACGCTCAGCTGCCGGGCGCGCACTCCTATGGGCAGCATGGCCTCGATCCGCGGCGCGGCGCCGGAGGCGTCGATGATCTCCTCGAGCGCCGCCAGCGGGATCATCGCCGGTGCGCCGCCCCGAGCAGCCTGACCGCCTCGGCCTCCCCCGCCGGCTCCAGCCCGGCGACCAGGTCCCCCAGCCGCTGGGAGCAGCTGATCCCTGCGGCATGCATGAACGTGGCCAGGCCAAGCAACTGCGCGCAGCCAGCCAGCCAGGTCGCCCGCAACCGGGAGGTGTCCAGCCGGGGCAGGCCGCTGCCGCCGTCCAGCGCGGCCACCAGCGGATTGGTGAGGTTCCTCCGGCCCGGATCGGCGCCGCCGCAGATCAGCCCGGTCCCGGCGAACGCCGCGGCGGCCAGCAGCGGCGCGTGGTAGCGGGCCAGCACCGGCACTGTGCGCGGCCGGGCGCCGCGCACCGTCACCACGACCCCGCCGGAACGGCACGCGATATCGGTGCCGCGCGCATCGCGCAGGTCGCCGCGGATCAGCCCGGCGCCGGCGCCCAGGCAGACCAGCCCCGCCGCGCGCATCCGCCGCTCGCGGGTGGGCTGGGCGTCCGCCAGCGCGAGATAGCCGCTGATCTCCGCGGCACTGTACGGCTTCTTGGCCCGCTCCCGCGGCAGCGGCAGGTCGGCGGGATACAGCTGCGGGACGACCCGGCGGCCGATAAACCGCAGGTTCGTGCGCAGCGTCCGCCGCGCCGCCGGCGACAGGCCCGGCGCGCACCGGGTGAACCGCTCGGCCACCGACGGGTGCAGCAGCACCCCCGGCACCGGCTCCAGGCCCAGCCCAGTCGCCCAGTCAGCCAGCTTCCCGGCCGCCCACAGCAGGTTCTTCGCCCGCTCCCTCCCCTCCGGGGCCACCGCCGCGATCACGTCCCGGGCGAACGCCGCCGCCGGCGGCGGCACCGACGACGGCCGCCACCGTCCGATATAGGCGGCAGCACCAGCAGCATCCATACAGCACTTATACTCAACGAGATGTGCGGGATGCGGGACCCCGGCTGCGACAATGGCGGCGTGTCGCCCACCCCCGCCCAGCAGGCCCGCGCCGCGGCCATCGCCGCCGAGATCACCACCCGCCTCGCCGGCGTCAGCTTCGCCCTGCCCGGCACCCTCGCCGACCGGATGACCCGCTGCGGATACCCCGGCTGCCGCTGCCACGCCGACCCCCCGCAGCGGCACGGCCCCTACCACCAGTGGACCCGCAAGAGAAACGGCAAGACCGCCACCCGCATCCTGTCCGACGACCAGCTCGCCGACTACGCCCCCTGGTTCGACAACCACCGCCGCCTGCGCGAGCTCATCGCCGAGCTCGAAGAACTCAGCCTCGCCATCGCCGAAGCCGACCCTCGCTGGAACCGCTAGCCAGCCAAGACAAGTGTGGGCACGCGCCGCTTAACCCGTGGGCTGCCCCGCAGCCAGACCCCGTTTCCCCAGATCAGCGCCAAACGTGAAGACCTCTCTGCAAACCAGCAGGTCAGGCTCCAGTTTCCGGCCTGGCGATGGTGCTTTCAAGATCACCTGACCGTCCGTTGACCGGCCTTCTGAGCGCCAGAAGGTGGCCGGTATTGGCACAGACCGGCCTTGCAGGCAGGCCGATGAGCCTGGCTGGGATGGGATGTTGAACACTGCTGCGATGGCGACGGGCGAGTTCGGCGCCGCTGTCAGCGTGCGCTGCGACCGAGCCCGGGCCTGCCCGGATCGGCACGCTACTAACGTTGCCGCCGCCTACGTCGCCGTAGTTGCCAGGTAGCTGAGAGGGGTTGATGATGCCTTCTGGCCGGCTCGGCCTGCGGGGCGGAAGGCCAGTGGGCCGGGCGTGCCAGTCCGTTCAGGCGATCTTGAGCTGCTCGTCGCCGAAGTCGGCGATGAGCTTGAGGGTCCCGCCGAGGGCGGAGACGTAGCGGTTCAGGACGTCCTGGGTGGAGACGTCACCGGCTTCGATCTGCGACACCCGGGCGACCGAAACGGCCATCCGGGCGGCCACCTGTTCCTGGGTCAGGCCGCGCCGCTTGCGAAGCTCGGCCAGCCGCCATCCGCGGGCGTCATCCAGCATTGCCGCTACGGCTGCGTCGAAGGCCTCCTGGCCGCCGGCGGTCTCCACGGCGCGCTCCAGGTGCCCGGAATCCCGCCAGCGTGAGGCGCTGTTCACAGGCCCATCTCCTTCCTCCGCTCGGCCAGATAGTCGTCATAGAGCTGCTCGGCGCGGGGATCGCGGTGCGGTACCACTTGTCCCACTGCCCGGACTTGTCACCGGCCACGAGCAAGATCGCCGACTGCCACGGATCGAAGACCAGCAGGATCCGGATCTCACTGCGCCGTGCTGACGGTGGCCGCAACTCCTTCATGTTGGCGACCCGCGAGGCGGTGATCATGTCTACCAGCAGACGGCCCTCTGCCGGGCCGTTGCGCTCTAAGGCCAGGATGGCCTGGTTCACCAGCTGATGGCTCACCCGGTCGGACTCATACAGCCCGTCGAGAAAAGCCTCGACCTCCGGAGGTCAGCAGGATCTCCCACTCCACACGGCTCCTTTGTGTCATGCGCCCGGGGCCGCGCGCGTCTATTAAGAATATCCTTAATCTAGTGCGGAGAGGAGTCAACCGACGCGCGGGCCACCTGCCAACGGGGCCGCCCGGTCCGTGGCAGCCGGCCCAGGATTCTCGCCACCTTCGTCACCCAAGGCTGCAGTCACTGGCATCCTGGCCATCCCGCGTAGCGCCAGCCCGCCGGCGCTGCTGACGGCCCCCAAGAGCTCCACGGGCACCGCGTGATGACCATGCTTTTGCGGCCCGGCCCACCGACGATCACAGAACGCGGTTAGATGCTGGAGGCCACCGTGCAAAGAGGACTCGATATGCGCGATGATCTTGTCGGCGATCTGGCAGCGCATGCTGCGCCCGAACGGGAGATTCTGTGCTGGCATCGTCGGCGGGTTTCTCCGCGCACGGATCGTGTGCCGGGCCGAGCGGTAGCGCGGCGGGGGCGATGCCACGTCCTGTCGCCGGGAGTTGCTATGACAAGCGTGCTTCGGCGAGCAGCAGGCCGGCCAGGCCGGCCGGCGGCGGCGTCACTGCGGTCAGCCCGCGGGCGGTGAACCAGCGCGCGACGTTCGCCGAGTCCCTGGTCAAGAACTCCGCGCCGCGCGGGTTCGCGATCACGTCGACGATCTGCGGCATGTCGATCATGACCAGCCGGCTGCCGTGCACCAGCAGGTTGTAGGCCGACAGGTCGCCGTGCGCGTAGCCGAGCCGGGCCAGGCCGCAGAGGGCGGCCACCAGCTGGTCCCACAGGCTGGCGAGCTCGGCTCTGGCCGGCCGGGTCTCGGCCAGCCGCGGCGCGGCCGTGCCGTCCGGCTCGCCGATGAACTCCAGCAGCAGCTCGGGGCCGAGTACCTGCACCGGGTACGGCACTGGCAGGCCGGCCGCGCTGAGCTGGCTCAGGGCGGCGAACTCGGCGGCCGCCCACTGGGTGGAGATCATCGCCCGGCCCGCCGCGGACCGTGCCGCGATCGCCCGGTTCACCCTCGACTCCCGGACGCGCCGGCCTTCGAGATACTCGCTGTCGCGCTGGAACATCCGGTGCTCCGCGGCCCGGTACCGCTTCGCCGCGAGCAGGCAGGACCGGCCGGTGCCGGGCACGCCGCGGCGCACCAGGAAGACGCCGGCCTCCTTCCCGGTCTTCAGGACGCCGAGTTCGGTGTCGACGGCCGCGAGGTCGGTGACAAGCCAGCCCGGGTGCGGCCGCGGGCCGCGCTCGGTGGTCGCGGACTGATCCCACGTGGACCACCGGCCACCCCCGGGCAGCCCGAACGTCTCGGAGCGGAAGTCAGCTGGCGGGAGGCGCCGGCGGTGCCGGTCGCGCTTGAGGAAGGTGGGCTCGTCGTCGTCAAGCCGCCGCTTGCCGTGGCGGAACTGAGAGCTGGACATGGCGGAAGCTCCTGGAGCAGGAAGTGCGGGCGGGCAGCAAGAAACCCGTGATGGTCCTCATCTGCGTCCCTCCTTCCTGCTCAGCGAGCGTCCGCCAGTCGCGGGCGGCGACGGCAAGGATGCGGGCTGCCAGGCTGACACGCCGCCAGGATGCGGGCAACAGGTTTTCCGCCGGCCAGGCTCCCGCCGCGGCAGCATCGTGCGGGCCGACGCCAACCGGCCGGTTACAGGGCGTACCCGCCACCCCTTGCCGCCCGCGCCCATCGCCGCCGTTACGGGCGGCCTCGCGATCAAGTCCAGGCAGACCGGGAACCGTACAGATCCGGGCGATCTGGCCCTGGGTAAGAGCGGCCGTCTCAGTGTGGCTGGGTGGCGGGAAGTGACGTGCCGCCGCGAGACGTCGGCGTCTTGGTCGCTGTGGAGACGTGAAAGGACAGGTGGAGGCGCCCGGCGCGGGCCGATCCTGTGATCCGCGCGGCCATGGCATCGGCGGCGTCGCCGTCGGTGGCTAGTCCGAACTTACGTGATCTTGAAGTCGGCCGGGGGTTGCTGATCAGGGGTGATGCGTGGGTGCCCAGGCCGGCGGCGGCTGGTTGAGTGGCTACCTGAGCGCGAGGGGGACCGGCGCGCCGAGGAGTTC
>Ga0207646_10000270_pt1 | contig 70706 bp, 57 predicted proteins | sample KBSK5502metaG_FD_184343 | JGI IMG/M metagenome (GOLD analysis project Ga0207646, IMG submission 184343) | Corn, switchgrass and miscanthus rhizosphere microbial communities from Kellogg Biological Station, Michigan, USA - KBS K5-50-2 metaG... | ecosystem: Host-associated > Plants > Roots >... | reverse complement strand
GATCAGCAACCACTTGATGATCTTTCTGAGCGGTGCGATGTGGTCAGCTTTCATTGGGCGCCTCCCTGATACTGTAGCGGGCAAGAGTCAACGATGAGAACAAGGTAGTTGATCGGGGTGGTATCAGAAACGACGATCATTTGCCTGAAAGAGTATCGAGCGCGGCCTTTTGCTCTGCCAGATCTTCACTCGTCAGAAGAGACTCAACTCCGTGCTCCTTAAGAAAGCCGTCGGCCGCATAGACTATTTCCTCTTCAACTTCGCCTACGAGTTCACTCGCCTGTTGGACGGGGCGGACGCGACATCTGCGAAGGGGCGCCTGTTCCACCCATCCGCCAGCTTTGCAGCACGGCCCGCACCTTCGCCAACTGAACGGCGACTTCGGCGTATTCGTCTTTGCCGGTTCCCGGTCGGCCACAACGAAGCCATCGCTGGCTACTGACACAGCCTAGCTTAAAGTTCCCAACCTTTGCGATATTCGCGAGACAGATATTTGTTCGCTTCAGGGATATTGGTGATCTTCATGGTTTCGGCGTCGAAGAGGATCCTCTTCCCCGTTCGTAACGCCACGGCGCCCAAGTTAATGGCGTCCGAAATCGCTCCCGCATTCAAAAAATTCCCGTCCGAAGGTTTCCCCCCTTTGAAAGCCTCGACCCATTCCTTATCGCGGTCAGTGGGGTTAGCTTGGCCGCGACCTTCCGGCGGTGGAGGAGTCTGAGGAGTCTGTGGCGCCCCCTGATATTCACGCATCTTTTTCTCGGGAATGAGGCGCGGATTCTGGCCCCTGAATTCCGCGAGGATCTTTCCCTTATCGCCGACAAACATCATCCCCTCGGCAGGCATTTCTTTGTTATCCACGTCCAATTCTTCAGGCGTCGACGGCCTGATTCCTCCGTCGTACCAGATGATGTCGAAAGGCGGCCGGTCGCCTCGCGCCGCAAATTTGAAACGAATGGTGCAGGCAGCCGGGAAGGAATAATCATTTTTCTGCCTCACACTCACCTGATCAACCAGGGTGCAGGTGTGGGTCGGCGTGGCTTCGACACTGATGGGAGCGCCCAAATTGAAGACCGTGAAGACCGACCACAGACTGTAATGGCCCATGTCTGCCAGAGAGCCGCCGCCGAAGTCGTACCAGCCGCGAAAGACCGCATGGGTGTAATGCGGATGATAAGGGCGATAGAGCGCCGGCCCCAGCCACAAGTCCCAATCGAAGTCTTTCGGGACCGGGGGCGTATCGGTGGGGATCGTCGGGTATTGAGGCCACATCGGTCGATTCGACCAGTTATGCACTTCCCGCAGCGTGCCGATGGCGCCGTCCTTGATCCAAGAGGCGATCAAACGAATCGAACTCCCATTATTCCAGGGCAGGAAGTGGGTCGCCACTTTCGTCTGACGGGCGGTCTCGATGACCAGTCTGGATTCAGCTAACCGATTAGCGATCGGTTTGTGCACGAGCACACGCTTGCCTTTTTTCATTGCCGCGATGGCGATGGTCGCGTGGAGATGGTCCGGGGTCATGATTTTGACCGCATCCACGTCCTTTTCCTTCTCCAGCAACTCGCGGAAATCAGCATAGACGGCGCAGCCCTTGAAATTTTCTGAAGACCTCTGGTTCGCGTAGTAGGTCTCCACCACTTCGCGTCCGACTTCGCGGCCTCCCCGAATGCCGTCAACGCCTTCTCCCCAGGTCGGCTTCTCTAGAACCTTGCGGATGCTGTCGCGAATCCCGTTTTTCGACCAGTCCACATAATTGGTACTGTCTTTGTTGGGATCACAGACGGCCACGATCTGCACCTCCGGATTAGGCAGCAGCGTCACCATCTCCCTCAACCCCTGGGTGCCGACGCCGATGTAAGCCAGGGTGATCTTATCGCTCGGGGCGACGTACCCAGGCCCCCCGAGCGCGTGCCTTGGAAGAATGGTCAAGGCGGCAGTCGAGGCGGCTGCCGATCCCAAGAATGTGCGGCGATTCATTTTGGCTGTCATTTGTCACCTCCTAGAGATTCAGTTCTTTCCCTCGCGCGACTTGAGCTGCTTGCGGCTCCTGCTGAATGTCATGACGGAATGGAGCGTGAGGATTGTGCACCCAATCGCGACCCGCGGGCAAGGACTCGGCGCACGCAACGGTGATTGTTGTGGCGGCCGGAAAGAATTTTCAGGAATCGTAGGGGCAGACCTGCGTGTCTGCCCGAAAGCTCACGGTAACTGAACCTAGGGCAGACACACAGGTCTGCCCCTACGGAAAAACGTTTTCTTGAAATCTATAGTTCACCCGGCTTCCCCATACGCAGCCGCTGCCCTTTCGATCACCGGGCGTGCAGATGCATGTCGGCGAAGGCGAGGAATTGATCCCAATCCCATGCCGTCACCTCATGTTTGCCGGTGCGATAGTGGTATCCGATCGTGCGCATGATCGGCTGATTGAGCGGCGGCAGATGGTCCGTTCCAAGCGCCTGCGCCCCGAGCAGCCGGTAGACTGGGCCCGCTGCGACGCACGCCAGGAACTCACCCTTCGGGTCAGCCCACTTATCGTCCTCCGCTCCGGTGACGTAAACCGGGCGCGGCGCGATCAAGGCGATCAGTTCGTGCGCATCGACCGGGAGTTGGTCGGCGTGGTCAGCATACTTTTGAAAGTTCGCGCAGAACCAGTAGGGGAAGCGGTCGGCGAGATCGCGGGTCGTTTCGCCGTAGTTGCGGCGAGCGAGCGAAGCGCCGCCTTCCCCCGAACAGCTCGACAGCACCATCGCGAAGCGCTGGTCCAGGGCGCCGGCCCACAGCGCCGTCTTGCCGAGGCGCGAATGGCCGAGGATGGCGACACGCTTCGCGTCAATATCCTTGTCCTTTTCGAGGTAATCCATAGCGCGGCTCAGGCCGTAGGCCCACGCCCCGATCGCGCCCCACTCATCGGGCGCCGGCTCGGTCTGCCCCGGTTTGAAGAAGAGCGGGCGGATGCCGTGGACGTACCCGCCCTTGAAGTCCGGCTCGATGTCTTGATAGCAGATGGTGGCGAAGCCGTAGCCCCGCGCCAGGACCTTTTCAACGGGCTCCTTCGCCCGCCCCCGCGATTGTTCTGTCGCCGGCTGCTTCTCGCGGGTTCGCGAGTTCCAGGTAGCGGCCAGCTTGACGCCGGGGTCATCGGTCGCGGCGTAGTTGGCGGAGAAGCTGAGCGAGAGGATCACCGGGACCGGCTTCCGGGCGCCGGCCGGGAGGTAGATCAGGAGGTCCTCTTTCGGCCCGTCCTTCTTGGGCGAAAAATAAATGGTCACCTGTTTGCGAACCGCTTTACCGTCGAGCGCGTTCTTATCCACGTCAAAGACATCGTAGTTGATGCTCTTGGGCGGCTGCGGGCTGCGGCCGTAAACTTCAGTCTCAAAGAGTCCGAGGACCTCTGGGCGCCGGCGCTTCACCCAGTCAGTGGCCGTCCGAATGGGCTTGCCGCCACTCGTGACCAGCGGGTCGGGCAGCGTGTAGGTGCCGACCTTCGACTCGTCATAATTGGCCGGCGGACGCTGCTGACCGGCCGTCATGCCGAAGGCGGCCACGATCACGGCGATGAGGGGCAGGAAACGAGATGCTTTCAAGTAATGAGCCGTAAGATTGTCGCGGGCTTCCATTGCTTTTGCTCCTGTGTGCAGTCTTCTGAACATTCATTTGGCAGCCTTTGCCATGCTGAAGTGTTGATCTGCGAAGGCCAGGAACTGCTATTTCACCTGGCCGCAGGCTGCGCCGCTGGGAGAGGCGGCCCCTTGATGTAGCGGCTGGCGAATGCGAGGAACGTCGGCCAGTTCGGGCCAGTGGTGTGACCACCGCTATGCTGGCGCCAAGCAAGCTCACCTTCGATGAGCGCAGTCTCTACGGGTGGAAATTCCGTTGTCCCCAGATCCTTCTTGCCCAGCAGTTTGAAGACTGGCCCGGCAGCGACAGCCGCCATAAAACTCCCTCTTTGATCCAACCATTTGCCTTCTGCCCCAGGCCCTTCTGCGGCACCATAACTAATAAACGTGGGACGCGGGGCACACAGCGCAATTAGCTCGTGCGCATCCACAGGCAAATCGTTCCAGGTCAGCGGGCCGCCATATTTGATAAAGTTGCCCGCCATCCAATGGTATTCGCCTGCATTCGCGAGGTTCTCTACCAGTTCGCCGAAGTTGCGACGATGCAGCTTGGCACCACCTTCACCGGAGGAACCGATAAACCCGATGGCGAAACGCTGGTCGTACGCCATGGCGACCAGCGCGGCCTTGCCATAACGCGAAAGACCTTCAATGCCGACTTGCTTGGCATCCACCGCTTTGTCGGTCTCGAAATAATCGAGCGCACGGCCCGCGCCCCAAGCCCACGCGCGCAGGGAGCCCCAATCCTCCGGCTTGCGCGGCTGCCCCTTGTTGACTAGGCCGATGATGCCTTGCGTCAAGCCAGCGCCGTTGTCGGCTTGAATGCTGCTCGGGACGATGATGGCGTAGCCCCACCCTTTGGTCAGCAATTGTTGTTGCCAATTGGGTGCGCCGCCACCGGGAACACCGCCCGGCCTATTAGCATTCGGCGCAGCAGAAACCGCGCCAGGGCGTGGGCCGCCGAAACCGAACTCCATGATCACAGGCACGGGGCCCGTAGCATTGGCCGGAGTAGTCAATGTCAATTGAATATTGACGGTAATGAGCGGGTAGGTTGAATTATCTACGTGGCCGACGAGTTGTTTCGTAACGGCAGGGATCTCGAATTTTGTTTCCTTCGTCGTACTCACCACTTCCCAATTCACCCTGGGTACGTTCTTCGGAACGCGACCATAAACTTCTCTATCGAAATCCTCGACGATTTCCGCGCGGCGCTGATTCCACCACATCTTGGCTGAGGTGACTTTCTTGCCGTTCTTCAAAACCAGTGGATCGGGCAGCTTCGGATACGGATTCGCCTTCGACTCATCGTAATTGACGGCATTGGGCGCTTGCGGATTATTGGGATTTGCCCCCGGTCGCAGGGAAGTAATCTTCAGCAGTTCCATCATGCGCTGATGATCTTGCTTGGTGGCTGCCTGTTGAGCCTGTTGTTCAGGAGTTAGCGGCCTTTGCGGTTGCTGGGCGAAAAGCACAGCGCTAGCGAGCGCCAAGAACAGCGAAGCGGCGATTTTCAGTGCGAGTGATCGTTTCATGATTCGACTCCTTTAGGTTGTTGAGAGAACTTTCATAGGCCCGTACTCACCGCCCTGCTAAGCCACAGATTAGTCTTCCAAACTGGTAAACGTGCGACAGTCGGAATACTCACATACCATTGCGGCCTTATCACCGAAGGTTTCCTCACGCGCTTTTCTCCCACATCTTCTGCACGTCCAGAAATATCGCGCAAACTCAGGTTTCCTGAGCGATTCCCACCTTTCACAGGTCGGGCACTTCAACCCAAAGTCATCGGGCGTCAGCCCAACTTCTCGAGGGTTGTATACTCTCTGCATTCTGGTTTTCCGGTGTTTCACCCCTGGGCGCCCGACGCACCAATGCTGGTTCTTCCAGCACCGATAACGGCTTCTGATATCTCCAGTAAACTGAATCAGTCGTTCGACCGGCTGCAACATATGAGTTTAAGCAATCAGCGATTAACAGATAGCGTATCAACGGCCATGTTAGCCGCTCTGCTTTTCTATCATTCTGTTCCGTCACTCGATATACGTCTTGAACAGATACTCAGCCAAATCTCGTTCTGCGCCGACTGGCACATTTGCAGCAGCGATGGCGGTCTGGTCAAGATCGCTGTTTTTTCCCAACTTGTCTGCTTGCGCTTGTATGACCTTGATGACCTCGGCAGGATTCTTCAGGAATTCGCCGGCTGGAATCACAACACATAACCCAGCCTCATGGCACTGCTCCCGCTGGATGCGCCCGAGCCAGTGTCCTGGCTCATCCACAAAGACAGACGGTCGGCGTGTTTCCACAAAACCCAACACTCCGCCGGCAGTACGCGAAATGCCGAAGTCGCTCGCACGGCACATCGCCAAATGCTGTTCTTCATACGGGACTAACTTCAAAACGGCGCTGTCAAACTGCTTTCCCCCGTCCTCAAGGAACGTGATCTTGATCGTTCCCTTGTCTCGGCTGAGATCAATGACGGCTACCTGGTTGGAGTCTTCTTTCCGCGCATTCTTCAGCTCTTTGACAATACCATCCCAGACGCCTGTCTTGCCCGTTACGATGTATGCGACGCGGACGTGATCGGGGGACACGCGACGGATACTTGAGATTTGAGAGTTGATCTCTTCGCGCAGTTCATGAGCGACTCTCCAGTCTGCGATGCCTTCTTCTGGCAGTGCATCACCTGACCATATGGCACCCATCATCATCCTGAACCTGACTGGGCTTCTTGCAAGATGCTCCATATAAGCTGTGTGTGGTGCCTGATGAAGGGTGAGCCACGCTTCTCTGGCCTTGAACTCATCTTCCTCAATCATCTTCAAGTCGGGTTCCGTCGCAGCGATGATGTCGGGCGGCACGAACGACTCCTGCATACAGCCGCGAAGCCCTATCGAAAAGAACCAGTCCCCCACCTCGACTGATGGGAAAGCCTCCCGACGAGCGACCCGGTGCAACTGCGGGACGCCCATGCTGATTCCTAAGGCAACATCCCGCCACAATTGAGGCCCCAGTTGCCGCAAGTTCCCACACTCAGCCAAAATCTTTCCCCAATTTTCTTCGGATGGGTTGGCCTCAGTGGAGACATCGGGACGGCCCCAGTCTTCGCGTGGTTTCTTTGTAATTGGTAGATTCGGACGGATCCAATTGGGCTCACACGGCCAGGAGTGCCAAAGCGGGCGGACCCATTTCCTCAGAATGTCCGGTATCTGCGCTCCAAGGACAGCGGCCGTCTTCTCATCCTTTGGCAACCAAATGAGATTGTCGGTTGGTACGAAAAGAGCTTCATGGTTGCCTTTCAAACCATTCAGGCGATCCTGACCGCCCTTCGCTGCCGACGAGTTTAGGAAGTACAAATGCAGTTGGTAGTCCTTCTCATCAGCCACATTCACAAGGGCACGCGCTAGGCGGCAGAGCACAGCGAAAGCGCCACCGCCATCATCATGCGGAGCGAGTACGATCTTTCTAGAGTTTCCCATGCTTCCTCTCCCTTTGCTAACCTTTCCTTGAGAAGGTCAACATTCGCATGCGTCTTAAGCGGGACGGTTACAGCCTGCGGGGTGCCTCCAGGTTAGAGCCTATCGTGATCTTCAGGCTCCACATCAGGCACTTTTGACAGTAGTTGTTCAAATCTTTCAGGCTTTGCCCGTCTAGCTCTTTCTTCCAAATATTCTACTGTCATGAGGCTTGATAGTTTTTCGGCTATCGCCAGCACCGCAAGCTGTTCCGGTGTACTTTGATCTTTTTCTGCTACTTCTTTGAGCTTGTCATAAAGTGACTCAGGTATATTGATGGTAATTGCGCTCATTTTGCTTCTCCGAAAAAATCACTTGAGCGGCAGATAGTTGACTTGCCCTTCCCAGTCGCCATCCACACTGCATTCAGCCAGCAGCAAAATCTCTTCAATCGCAACACCCACGGGAGTTTTCAAAGAGACTTCAAATACTCCTGGCATCGGCAAGCCCTGCGCCGTTCGCTCGTAAGCGAAAGCAGTGATCGTATTGACATCGTGGGTGAGCAAAACGCGCCCCTCGCTGGCGGCCCACTCTAACACGGTCGGATCACCGGCCCCTTCGAACCCAGCGTCTTGTACGCGCACCATGTCAATGTCGGGAAGCCGCCGCAACACGCCCTTGACGATATGCATATTGAAGTTCTCATCCACGGCAAACTTCAACATCGCTCACGCCTCATCCTTTGAGCGTCTGGCAAGAAGGCGGGCGCGGATGCCTGCTTGTGGGAACCGCTGCTCATTTTCAGCTCTGATTTGTGTCGCTTCGGCTTCGCGTTGGAGTAGATAAGCATCAACTTCGGCACGGTTGTGCAGATAATAGGTGATGACAGCGTACACATCAGTCAAAGCGAGCGTCGTGTAACTCAGGACAATCTCTTCCGGCGAGGCGCCTTGATTGAAGGCATAAACGACGGTATCAAGCGGCACGCGGGTCTCGCCCACGCGCAGCACGCCATGCTCATCGACTCTGAGCGGCACGGGCGGGGCTTCAATTACCAAACTCATCATCAAATCCTTTCTCAAGCTTGAGGTAGCCAACCGAATCGGGCAGATCTTATCGCCGGATCCAACGAGCCGTCAATCAACAATCTCACATTGTCTTTCTACTTACCTGGCGACCGTCTCTAGCTTCGCCTTCTGGTACTTGACCGGATCTAATAGTACATTGACAGCTGTCGCTCTCACCTCAGTGATGTTCACGGCTTGAGTCTATCTCGACATAGTCGATGGGCGCAGCCTCGCCACCGTCCGGGAAACCTTCAATTCGAATTTCGTCCCCAGGGCGCAGGGCCAACCCTGTGATCCGGCGGCGCGTGGAGGAGTGGGCGTTGATCTTATTCGTGGGGAGAGCATCGTCTGCCACCCACTCGGCCACAAGCTGGCCGGCGACGAGTAGCTTGAAACGCGAGGCCCCGTTGTTCTGGTCGAAGTACTGAACGCTGAGGTCATACCATCCTGGCTTGCCATCGTAGCGGAAGCTGGCCGCGCACCGCCGCGTCGGGCCGAGGCATTGGACGGCTTTGCCACCGGAGGCCGCCTCCCAGGGCTTGACCTCTGTGACTTGGTACCCCTCCAGCTTCATCGCCTCGGCTTCCACCCGGCCGGGAAAGCTTCCGGCGCGGCCCTTCGCATCGGGGATGCCCGAGGTGCGGAGGAACCAGTTGCAGACGGCATCCCGCCATACCTGCGCGTGTCCGGCTTGGTAGCGGAGGCGGCCCAGAACTTCAGCGTAGCGCTGTTCATCGATTCGGCCTTTGAGCGACTCCCACTGCTTGACCAAGCCCGCGGCCTCTGCGGCGCCTTCGTAATGCGTATCGTAGATGTGTTGGATGACGGTCTTGCCTGAGTGCAGCGCGTGAGTATATGGCACGTGATGGAAGAAGAGCAGCAGTTCATCGGGGCAGGTGGCCAAAGACTCGTACAGCTTGGCCACCGGCGGTCGGTATTGCCCCGTGTAGCCGGTGCCGGTTGAGACGGTGCGATCCATGCCGACGCCTTTGTCGTCCGCGCGGTGCCATTGGCCCCAGCCGTTACGCTCCGACGATTCGACAGCGGGGCCGTAATGGACGCCGATGATGTCGGTCAACGTGCCGGCGCCGAGCGGCCCGGTGTACTTCTCATATGTGCGCCAGGAGTTGAGCTGCATCTCGACGATGGTGCGCACGACTTGCGGATCGGAGTTGAAGGTCAGGCGCGTCCACTCTTCAGCGATTTGCTCGCTGGTCAAATTGGGGTCCCACGCCAGCCGCCCGAAGCCGTAGAGGTTCGCCATCGCAAGATGATGGCCGAGCCAGGTCTGATCACGTCCGACGTTCGAGACGGCGACGAAGCCTCCGACCGGGCGGTTGAAGGTGCGGCCCGCGACGAGTTCTTTGACCGGAGTGCCGGCGCCTTTCGCGTGCATGTCGAAATCGAGCACCTCTTTCCACATCGGCACGAGAAAACAAAGATGCCGCTGCTGGCCCGTGTACTCCTGCGTGATTTGGAGTTCGATGACTTGATTGGTTTTTTCCAGCCCGCCGAACAGCGGCGAGGCCGGCTCGCGCACCTGAAAGTCAATCGGCCCGTGTTTGATCTGCAAGACGACGTTCTGGTCGAACTGGCCGTCAAGTGGATGCAGGTTGTCGTAGGCGGCGCGGGCGCGGTCGTTCTTCAGGTTGCGCCAGTCCATGTGATGGTCGTAGACGAAACCGCGGTAGAAGATGAGCCCGCCGTGCGGGGAGAGCGCGCGGGCGATGACGTTCGCCGCGTCGGCGTGCGTCCGGCCGTACGCCGATGGGCCGAGTCGCCCTTCGGAGTCAGCCTTGAGGACAAAGCCGCCGAAATCAGGAATGGCTCGATAGATCTCATCCACCTTCTGCTTCCAGAATTCGGCGACGCGCGGATCAAGCGGATCGAACGTGTCCAAAGTATTCGGGCGACCGATTTTCTGCGGGCTGCTGAAATCAATCGACACGAACAGGCGCACACCCCAGGGACGGAACGCCTCGGCGACGCGGATGAGTTGCGGCAGGAATTCGCTCGTGATGACACGGACATTGGCGTTGACGTTGTTGATCGCACAAGCATTGATCCCGACCGAGGCCATCAAGCGGGCGTAATCGCGCACGCGGCTGAGGTCTGTGACGACGTTGGCGTTGGCGAAGAAGATGGACGGCCCGGCGTAGCCGCGCTCGATGGAACCGTCGAGGTTGTCCCAGTGATCGAGCATGCGGACCGGCGCGTAAGGGTTTGCCCGTTCGTCGAGCGCGTCAACCGGCTCGCCCAAATTGATCTTCCTGAGCAGCGCGAAGGCGCCGTAGAGCACGCCGCGCTCATCGGGCGCCGCGACGACGAGGTGCGCTTGGCCGTTGATCTTTACGGTCTTGAGCAGGTAGCCGTCTGCTTTCAAGTTCGGGGGAGTGGTCAAGGAGGGAATTGCATTGCTGATCGCGTTGAGCGTGCCGAGCAAGATCGCCGGCTCACCGGGCAGTTTCGTCTCAACCCGCAGGTGGCGGCCGAGCAGGCTCCGCACGCCCCGCCGCAACTCTTCCTGCGCCGCTCGGATGACGGCCGAGTCGTCGAGTGTGGCGACGACGGCGGGCAACAGGTCGTAGCGTTGCTTGACCGCGCCCTCACCCAGCGCAGCGTAGCGTAGCCAGGCGTCGTATCCGGTCTCGGCGGCCACAGGAACCGGCAGCGCGAGCACGCTCAGGGAAAGCATCAAAAAGAGACGTCGCATGAATTCACCCCGCAAGCCAACCTCACTAGCCCGCACTAAAAGTCATCGGAGATGAGCCTGAATAGAGCAAGGTTTATGGAGCTTTTCTCTGTTTGTCAAGGGCGTCCGACACCGATGCTGACGCGCGTCGGCCGGACACCCGAGCCTTTGTGTTCGGGGGCGCGCTTGGTATATACTCGCCATCCGTTAAGATTCGCATCACTACCCAAAGAAGCTCCGATGACTGTGCTTTGGGAACCGGCGGCCTGAACGCGCCGCTAGCAATCATCTCGAAATCCCGGGCAACGACTGCGGCCGTCGCGAGCTGCGCTACCTCATCCACATTCACGGTCGCCAGTTGCCGAAGAGGAGGAAGATTTATGATCGGAAACAAGTGGCTCGGCCTGCGCTATCAGCTCTTGCCGGAGCGAAGCGCCAGAGTCGAGCCGCCGCCGCGTGAACTGCCACTTAGATTGTTCTTGCTCATCTTACTGCTCTTGCTCTTGGTGGCCGCGATCCCAATCGCGCGAGGGCAGGGACAGACCGGCAAGCCGGTTCCCCTCACCACTGCCAACCCATCGACCGATGGCCAGGCCGGCAATTGGCCGATGTTCGGCCGCGACGCTTCCAGCTCCCATTACAACCCGGACGAGAAGACGCTCACGCCCAAGACGGTGGCCCAGCTCAAACCGCGTTGGGTCTTCCAAACCGGCGCCGATGTTTCCAGCCAGCCGGTGGTGGCCAATGGAGTGGTCTACTTCGGTTCGTGGGACGGCAAAGAATACGCGGTTGAGGTCAAGACCGGCGCCAAGCTTTGGGAGTATGAGGTCGGCCTCCCGACGCGCAGCGCGGCCGCGTATGCTGACGGCACGCTTTACTTCGGCGATGCGGCGGGACGACTCTATGCGCTCGAGGCCAAGACGGGCACCGTCAAATGGAAGACGCGGCTCGATCAGCATCCGAGCACCATGGCCACCAGTTCGCCCGTCTTCTATCAGGGCCGCATCTACATCGGCGTCTCCTCGCGCGAAGAGACGATGGGCACGCGCCAGGACTACGCCTGCTGTACCTTTCGCGGCAGTGTCCTGGCCTTAGACGCCGCGACCGGCAAAGAGGTGTGGCGCTTTTATGTGATCCCGGAACCGGCGACCGAGCGCGGGAAAGGGAAAATGGGTCAGACGATGATGGGGCCATCGGGCGGCGCTATTTGGTCCACTCTCAGTTTAGACCCGGCTGCCAAGCGCGTCTACGCGGCGACGGGCAACCAATATACTGGGCCGGCCGTCAAGTTCGTCAACGCGATTCTCGCCCTCGACCTCGACACCGGCAAGTTGGTCTGGTCGCATCAAGCCACCCCGAATGACATCTGGACCTTCGACTGCCTGCGGAACCCGAGCAACAACCCGGAGTGCAGCGACCTGGACGTGGACTTTGGCACGGCCCCGGTCTTCTTCAAAGGGCCGGGCGGCAAGCGCCTGGTCGGCGCCGGCCAGAAGAGCGGTTGGTTCTACGCGCTGGAGCCTGACAAGGGGACGCTCGTCTGGAAGACTGAAGTGGGCACGGGCGGCAAGCTCGGTGGGATTGAGTTCGGCAGCGCGAGTGATGGCGAGCGGATCTACGTCGGCATTTCGAACGCGGCCAATAAGGATAAGCAGGGCTGGGTCTCGGCCATCGACGGCGCGACCGGCAAAGTGCTCTGGAAGACGCTGGCCCCTGACGGCGGCTCCAACTTCGGGCCGATCACCGTGACCGGGAAGGGGGACAACCGCCTGGTCTTTACCGGCTCCTCCAAGGGCCTCGTCTGCGCTTATGACGCCAAGGATGGCAAGGTGCTCTGGAAGTTTGATACGGGCGGCGGGGTCGGCGGCGGGCCAACGGTGATCGACGGCGTGCTCTACGTCGGGTCCGGCTACCAGATCATGAGGATCGGCAAGCCCAATAACAAGCTCTACGCCTTCGCCCTCGACGGCAGCGCCGAGCAAGGGCAGTAAGCAAAACCTATCGTCCGTAGGCACGGTGAATGATGAACTTCACAGTCGGCACTCGTCATTCACCGTGCCTTATTTGTCAGTGATGATCACTGCGCAAGGCACCGCCCGAGACATCATTTTGGGACGATGGGCAAGACCGAGTCAGTACCGCGAGCGGTAGCGAGCGTCGCCCCTGACAGCGGCAGCTTACGGGGACACACGCTCGCTACCGCTCGCGGTACTGACTCAGCGCTACTTCCACATTTGAGATCTGAAAAATTCGCTGCATATGACTAGTCACAGCCAGGCTTCTTACCGCCGCCTCGCTTCACTCAAAAGCGCCAACGAATTCGCCGCTTACATCGCGCAGCTTGGCATCGAACTGAGCTTCGACCACCAGATCGAGGCGGGCGAAGATGCGCCGCTGGGCCAAGCGTATCAACTCGGCGAGGTGCGCATCGGCAATCGTTTCTCGATTCTGCCGATGGAGGGGTGGGACGGAACTGAGGACGGGCATCCGTCGGAATTGACGATCCGGCGCTGGCGCCACTTCGGTGAGAGCGGGGCCAAGCTGATCTGGGGCGGCGAGGCGGTGGCGGTGCGTCACGACGGGCGCGCCAATCCCAACCAGTTGCTGTCGAATGACGAGACTCTGCCGGCGCTCGAGCAGTTGCGCCAGGTTCTGGTCTCCGCTCATCAGGAGCGGTGTGGCACGACCGACGATCTACTGGTCGGTCTTCAACTCACTCACTCGGGGCGCTTCGCGCGGCCCAACCGCAAGGACCGGCTCGAGCCGCGCATCCTCTATCACCACCCGGTGCTCGACCGCAAGTTCGGTCTCCCTCGCGATTACCCTTGTCTGACCGATGCCGAGATCGAGCAGTTGATCGAAGACTTCGTCAAGGCCGCCGTGCGGGCGGAGCGGGCGGGCTTCACCTTCGTTGACATCAAACACTGTCACGGCTACCTCGGGCATGAGTTCCTGAGCGCGACGACGCGCGAGGGCAAGTACGGCGGCAGCTTCGAGGGGCGCACGCGCTTCCTGCGGGAGATCGTCGCGGGCGTCAGGCGTGATGCGCCGGGGCTGCTCATCGGCGTGCGACTGAGCGCTTTCGATCTCATCCCTTTCCGCCTGGGCGGCGACCGCCGCGGCGAGCCGGAAGAGTTCGCCGGGCGCTACTCGTATGCTTTCGGGGCCGACCCTGATCATCCGCTGCGCATCGATTTGACGGAGGCGTATCAGTTCCTCGACCTGCTTGACCAATTACAAATTAAGCTGGTGTGCGTTTCGGCCGGCAGCCCGTACTACAATCCCCACATCCAGCGTCCGGCGCTCTTCCCTCCCTCGGATGGTTATGAGCCGCCGGAAGACCCGCTCGTCGGCGTCGCCCGTCTGATCGCGGTGACGAGCGAGCTCAAAGCGCGCTACCCGCAAATGGCCATCGTCGGGTCAGGCTATAGCTACTTGCAGGAATGGCTCCCGAACGTGGCGCAGCACTACGTGAGGACCGGGCAGGTTGACTTCGTCGGGCTCGGCCGCCTGGTCCTGGCTTATCACGATCTGCCTTACGACGTGCTGCGCGGGGCGACGCTTCAGACCAAACGCCTCTGCCGCACCTTCAGCGATTGCACCACCGGGCCGCGCAACGGGCTGGTCTCGGGCTGCTTCCCGCTCGACCCGTTCTACCGCGCTCACCCTCAGGCCGAAATGCTCAAGGCGGCGAAGCAAAGGCTCAAATCCTAAGCCTCGCCATTGGCAGCCATCTCCGCCAGAAAGGGAGTTATTCTGGGGCTAATCGGTCGCCAGGGGCGAATTGCTAAGACACCGGCGGCCATACCAGTTGGCGATCCACTTGACAGGTAACTAAGCTAATTGGATAATCCAACTAGCCGACGAGATTGATGAACTCAAAAACGATTGCCGGTCATGGCTTCTTCCGTTGGCTTTGCTGGGATGAACGACTTGCCTGGGATTGCAGATCCACAGTACGGCAACTAACAACTGACTTCAGCGAGAGGAGGGGCGCCGCGTTTGAATGCCCGCAGTGGCCTCACCTTGCCAGTTGACGTTCGGCTATGCTGGCCGGTGCCTCACCTGGCCGTACTTGAAGACTGAATCCCGGTTGGCGCTGAAGATAGTTCGTGTTTTTCCATGAAACCGCCTTATTCCTATGGAGGTAGTTATGAGAGTTGCTTTCCGCCGCCTCTCTCTGAGAGTCCTGCTGGCAGGCCTTTTCAGTGCGCTGCTCTGGGCCGTGATTTCCGGCCCCGTCCAAGCGCAAACCATCACCGGCCGCATCTCCGGCACAGTCACAGACGCTTCGGGGGCGATCATCCCGGGCGCCGCCGTGACGGCCACCAATGAGGCGACTCAACTCAAACGCACGACGATAGCGGACGGCAACGGATTCTATGTCGTCACCAACTTGCCGGTCGGCACCTACACCGTCTCGGTCGAGCGCCAAGGATTCAAGAAAGTCGCCAGGACCGGCAACGAATTGGTGGCCGACGGCCGCCTGACTGCGGACTTCACGCTCGAAGCGGGCGCCGTCACCGAGGTCGTCGAGGTCACGGCTTCGACTGGCGAGACGGTCAACTCCACCTCGGGCGAAGTGGCGCGCGTGATCGACACCGCGCAGGTGCAGGAGTTGGCGCTCAACGGGCGCAACTACATGCAACTGACCACGCTCATCCCCGGCGCCCCGCTCCTGAATGACGACCAGCTCGGGCTGATGACCAGCCTGAGCATCTCGCAGCCGATCAACGGCAACCGGGGCAACTCGAACCTGCTCACCGTCGACGGCGGCTTCAACATGGATTCGGGGAGCAACAGCAGCCAGATCAACAACGTCGGCATCGACTTCATCCGCGAGGTCAACATCAAGACCTCGAACTTCTCGGCTGAGTATGGGCGCAACTCCGGGGCCTCGATCAACGTCGTGACGCGCAGCGGCGGGAACCAGTTTCACGGCAGCGCCTTCGAGTATCTGCGCAACGACCAGCTCGACGCCAACACTTTCTTCAACAACGCGCGGGGCGTCCAGCGTCCGGCGCTGCGCTACAACAACTTCGGCTGGAGCCTGGGGGGCCCCATCATCAAGGACAAATTCTTCTTCTTCGGCGGGATGGAGTGGAAGTTCATCCGCCGGGCCGTCGGCCAGCGGCGGACGATCCCGACGCGCGCCGAGCGGAGCGGCGATTTCAGCGCCCGCAGCAGTGTCTTCCTCAAGGACCCGGCCAAGAGCGGCACCTGCAGCGCGGCCACCCAGACGGCCTGCTTCCCCGACCCCAAGCGGCTCCCGGCAGGGCTGATTACGCCCGACGGCCGGGCCATCGCCGCCGTCTACAACGCGATGGAGCGGCTGGCGGTCTCCTACGTCGATTTGCCGATCGCTAATAACGCGATCTACCAGCAGCCCAATCCGTTCGACTTCCGCCAGGAGATCCTGCGCCTCGACTACCGCTTCAACGAGCGGCACACCGTCTACGGCCGCTACCTCCACGACAACTACGACCTGATCGATCCGTTCGGGACCTTCATTGACTCCGCGTTGCCGACGATCCCGACCAACCGGCTGCGCCCCGGCTACAGCTACCAGGTGGGGCACACCTGGCTGATCACGCCGCGGCTGATCAACGAGGCGAAGGCCAACGCCTCCTGGAACAAGCAGCGCATCCCGCCGGTCGGCGACGCCTGGAAGCGGGAGACCTACGGGTTTACCTTCCCGCAGTTGTTCACCGGCAACGGGCGTTTTGAAAACAGCATCCCGGACATGGGCATCTCGGGGTTCGCGGGCTGGGAGGGTGCCTCCCAGTCGCTGCTCTCGCCGACCACCGACATCGCAGTGAGCGACAACATCTCCTGGCTCCGCGGCAGCCACACGCTCAAGACGGGCGCGCTCTTCATCCGTAACCGCAAAGACCAGAACGGCCGCTCGCGCTACGCCGGCAACGTCAGTTTCAGCACCGGCGGCAACGCGAACACGACCAACAACGCCTTCGCCGACGCCCTGCTCGGCAACTTCCGGACCTACAACGAAGCCGAAGACGACCCGATCGGCTTCTTCCGCTTCACGCAACTCGAAGCGTTCGTTACGGACAACTGGAAGGTGCTCCGCCGGCTGAGCCTGGAGCTGGGCCTGCGCTACCAGTACGGCCTGCCGATCTACACCCAGGCGAATAACATCGTCGCCTTCGACCTGCGCCGCTTCGACCCGGCCAAGGCGGTGACGGTCAGGTCCGACGGCACCATTGATACGACCAAGGGCGGGGACCGCTTCAATGGCTTGGTGCGCGCGGGCGACGGCGTGCCGGCCGGAGAGTTGGGGCGCGTGCCGAAGGGCAACAGCCCGGAAGTGCTCTCGGTGCCGGCGGGCATCCCGCGCGGGATCTATGACCCGGCTCACCTCTTCGCGCCGCGTTTCGGCTTCGCCTACGCGCCGTTCAATGACAGTAAGACGGCCGTGCGCGGCGGCTTCGGCATCTTCTTCGACCGGCCCGAAGGGAACCTCATCTTCTCGGCCGTCAACATCCCGCCCTACGCCATCAGCGCCCAGTTCGAGAACGGGAATCTGGCCCGGCCCTCTGGCGGGCGGCCCGCGGCCCTCGCCCCGTTCAGCAGCATTGACGCCATCGACCGGAACTTGCATATCCCTTACAGCATGAATTTCAGCCTGAGCGTGCAGCGTGAGTTGCCGTGGGGCATCTTCGGTGAGGTGGCTTACGTGGGTAACCAGGGCCGCCGGTTGCTCCGCCAGCCGGACATCAACCAGCCCTCCTTCCAGGCGCTGGCTGCGAACCAAGCGCTGCCCAGCGCCCAGCGGGCCTCGACCAACTCGCTGCGCCCCTACAAGGGCTTTGCCGAAATCCGGCAGCGCCTCTCAGATTCCAACTCGAACTACAACGCGCTGCAGGTCTACGTCACGAAGCGGAAGGGCGACCTGCGGCTGACGCAGAGCTACACCTGGTCGAAGGCGCTGACCGACGCGAGCAGCAACACGGAAAACCCCGAAGACCCCTTCAACCGCAGTTTCAACTACGGGCCCGCCAGCTTTGACCGCCGACACATCTTCGTCACCACCTACACCTATACAATCCCGTTCTTCAGGCGGTGGAAAGGCGTGCGCGGCGCGGCGCTCTCCGGGTGGGAGGTGAGCGGCATCACGCGCCTGCAGACGGGGCCGTACCTGACCGTCGTCAGCAACAGCAACATCCCTAACACCCGGCGCGCCGAATACCTCGGCGGAGAGGTCAGCCTCCCCGCCGACGAGCGGGGTATCGACCGGTGGTTCAATACGGCCGCCTTCGGCCGACCGCCGGATGACCGCCGAGGCAGCAGCGGCGTGGGCGCGGTCGAGGGGCCTGGCCGCCACCTCTGGGACCTCTCGGCGCGCAAGCGGTTCGCCTTCGCGGAACGCTTCCGATTGCAGTTCCAGGTGGATTTCTTCAACGCCTTCAACCAGCTCAACTTTAATAACCCGAGCGTCAACGCCTCGAGTAATGATTTCGGCACGATCACGAGCGTCGCGCCGGGCCGCAACTTGCAGCTCGGCCTCAAGCTCACCTTCTAGGTGACTTGATCGAGCGGCACTGATTCGCGCCTGGCGGGGGCGCGGCGATGGGGAAACGTCGCCCGTGCCTCCGCTTTTTCTTTAGGCCGGCAGGGATGGTCTTTGTGACAGCTTGGAGATAGAATTTGCCCGGTCTCCTGCTGATGGCGCGAGCGGTTCACTAAAAAAGCATGGCACAAAAGAAAGTTTACGATGCAATCATCGTTGGCTCCGGCGCGGCCGGCGGCCTGGCGGCCTACGTCCTGGTCAACCAAGGGCTCAACGTCCTGCTGCTGGAGGTCGGGCCGAAGTGGGTCCCGGTCCAAATCTTCTCCACCGAACACGCCTGGCCTTACGAACTGCCCTACCGGGGCCTGGGCAAACCCGGGCAGTACGACGGGCTCTGGAAGATCAACGCCTACACCGAGCACCTCTACGTCAACCCGAGAGTTGACCGCTACGCCGTCGCGCCCGGCACTGACTTTCACTGGACGCGGATTCACGCCGTCGGCGGGCGCACCAACACTTGGGGGCGCGTCAGCCTGCGCTTGTCCGAAGCCGACTTCAAGCCGAAGTCTCTGCAAGACGGCTACGGTGAGGACTGGCCGATCTCTTACCGAGACCTCGCGCCCTACTACGACAAGGCCGAGACCTTGATCGGCGTCTTCGGCACGCGCGAGGGGTTGGAGACTTTGCCCGACGGGATTTACATGCCGCCGCCGCCGGTGCGCTGCGGCGAGCGAATGCTCATGGCGGGCGGCAAAAAGATCGGCGTCCCCGTCATCCCGGCCCGCAAGGCGATGCTCACGCGCAGCCACGAGGGACGCGCGGCCTGTCACTACTGCGGCGCTTGTGACCGCGGCTGCACGACGGCGTCGCGCTTCAACACACTTGACGCAATCATCCCGAAGCTCGCGGGGCGGGGCAATTTCACCCTGCGCACGCACGCCGCCGCCCGCCGCGTGCTCATGGACCCAAAGACGAACCAGGCCCGCGGCGTCTCCTTCATCGACACCCAAAACAAGCAGGAGTACGAAGCCTACGCCAAGACGGTCGTACTCGGCGCCGGGGCGATGGAGTCTACGCGCATTCTCTTCAACTCCAAAACGCGCGAACACCCGCACGGCCTCGCGAACGCTTCCGGCGTGCTCGGTCATTACCTGATGGACAGCATCAAGTCCGGCTTCATCAGCAGCTACCTGCCGATGCTGAAGGGCGCGGCGGTGACCAACGACGACGGCGCGGGCGGCGGGCACACCTACGTCCCACGCCACACCAACATCAAGGGTGGTCGCCGAAGCCCGGCGTTGCGCGGCTGGCAATTTCAACCCGACAGCGGCTCCAACCTCTTCCCCGGCTTCGCGCGTCGCGCGCCCGGCTTCGGCGCCGAGTTCAAGCGCCAGGTGCGTGAGCAAAACCCGGCGATCATTTCACTGTCGGGCTTCGGCGAGTCGCTGCCCGACTTCAACAACTACTGCGAGATCGACCCCGACGGCCTCAAGGACCGCTACGGCATCCCGCAACTGCGCTTCCACTGCCGGTGGGGCGAGAACGATCTGAAGATGGCCGAGGTGATGTACGACAGCGCCGAAGAGCTCCTGCGCGCGGCCGGGGCTGAGCTCATCCCTTACACGCGTCACCTCCCGCCGCCGCACGGCGATTCGACGCACGAGGTGGGCACGGCGCGGATGGGCGACGACCCGAAGACGTCGGTGCTCAACCGTTTCTGCCAGGCTCACGAGGTCAAGAACCTCTTCGTGGTTGACGGCAGTTCGTTCGTGTCAGTCTCAGAGAAGAACTGCACGCTGACGATCCTGGCTCTGTCGTGGCGGGCCTGTGATCATTTAGCGGAGCAGTTGCGCCGGGGCGATTTATAGCAATCCGTCCGGCGCTGGTTTAAGATAAGCGCGAGGCTGCGGAGGTAAGCTATGAATTCAGCAAAAGAATCACTGCACAACGCGATTGATTTGTTGAGTGACGAAGAAGCGCAACAAATGTGGGAGTGGCTCCGGGAATTCCAGCAGAAGAACGGCATCTCGCTGACGTTGCGGAAGCTGGCCAAAGACCCGATGTTCAAAGTTCCGAGCGGGGAGATCGAGTTTCGCGATGTCGAGCCGATCAAATCCGAAGGCCGCCCGGCGTCTGAGATGTTGAGTGAGGATCGCCGATGATCTTCTACTATCTGGACGCCAGCGCCTGGGTCAAACGCGATCACCAGGAATCGGGGACAGTCTGGGTGCGTCATTATAATGGGTCAGTCTCACTTACAGAGGTGCCAGACATGGATTCAGTCAAAGAATCGTTACACCGCACGATCGAATCATTAAGCGAAGAGCAGGCGCGCCAAGTGCTGGAATTGATCAAACAGTTCCAGCAGAGCAACGGTGATTTGCTGATCCGTTCATCGGAGAGCAACGAGACAGCCCCCATTGCGCCTTCCCATCCCGCCGCGACCTGGGATGAGATTTTCGCCGATAAGTTACCCATGGGGAAGCAACCATTCGCGCTTGATCTATCCGAGGTAAGCGGAGATGACTTCCTCTTCTAGTCCCACGCTCGAGCGTGGGTTAGATACCATGTTTTTAGTTTATAGTTTGCTGGACGGCCATCCCGCCTCAGTTGTCAGCGAGCAATTTATCCGCACGCGGACCGGCTGGTTTACCACCACGATCTGTTTGCTGGAAGCCAAGGCAATCCTCACCAAAGCCTATGGGGTAGAAGCCGCACTCGCAACCGCGAAGTTAGCCCGTCTGACCGATGGACTAGTAGAAGTCATGACCATCGACCGAGAGACCCTGCTCGCGGCGATGAACCTGGCAGACACACTAGGTCTCGACCTCACCGATGCCATGCTCCTGTCGAGCACACGTGCACACGGGGTCACAAAGCTGGCCACTGATGACCATAAACTGGCACAGGCGTGCGGCCAAGCCGGAATTACCCTGGAGAACCCGATTGACGCGAACTTGCGTCAGCAAATGGCGGCGTGGGAAGTTGTGAATTTGCCCGCGAAGGGACTGGCGCGCGTGCTACGCCAGATTCACCAATGGTTGAACCGTACCCATCCGCAAACGGCAGAGGAATGCTGGTCGCAGACCGGAGGCGGGATTCACTTACCATAGATGGAGAGATTCAAGCTGGCGGGAGGGTGTAGAGTGAAGAAGCAGCCCAAACCTTTTTACGGCTGGTGGATCGTCGCCGCGGCCTTCGTCTTTATGATGATGCTCGTCGGCTTCGTCTTCTACGGCCTGCCGCAGTTCTTTCCGGACTACGTCGCCGAGTTCGGCTGGCGGCGCGACCAGATTCAGCTCGGCAACACGATCAGTAAGATCATTATCGGGCCGCTGTTCGGCTTCCTGGCCGGCTGGGCGATGGAGCGGTTCGGCCCGCGCAGCGTGATGGCGGCGGGCGTGCTCTTCGCCGCCACCGCGCTCATTGGCTTCAGCCTGATGCACTCGCTCACCCAGCTCTATACCTTCTACCTCTTCAACACGCTCGGCTACATCTGCGCCGGGCCGCTCCCCTGTCAGGTGCTGATCTCGAGCTGGTTCTCGCGGCTGCGCGGGCGGATGATGGGCATCGCCTACGTCGGCATCGGGGTCGGCGGCACCATCGTCCCGTGGCTGATTCGCTGGTTCCGGGAGGCCCTCGGCTGGCGGGGTGCGCTGCAAGCGCTCGGGGCCACCATCTTCGTCACGCTGCTGACGCTCGCCCTGTTCGTTATCCGGCGGCAGCCGTCAGACCTCGGCCAGTTGCCCGACGGGGACGAGGAGATAGATCAGGGCGGCCCGGCCCCGGCGGCGGCGGTCAAACTCTCACGGGTCTTTCGCACGCCCGCGTTCTGGCTGCTCGCCGCGGGCAGTGTCTTCAGCATCAGCGCCGTCGGGGGGGTCACGCAAAACCTGCCGCTCTACCTCACGGACCTCTCCAAGTCGAGCGCCGAGGCGAAGGGCGCCGCCGCCCTGTACCCGAGCATCGTCCTCTTCTCCAGCATCGCCGGGCGGCTGCTGATGGGCTACTTTGCGGACCGCTTCCGCAAGAAATATGTCATGACCGCGACCTTCTTACTGATCGGTCTCTCGATCCCGCTCCTCGTGCTGGCGCGCCCCTACCCGCTGTTGCTCTACGCCTTCGCCGTCTGTTTCGGCTTCGGGCTCGGGGCGGATTACATGCTCATCCCGCTCATGACGGCCGAATGTTTTGGGCTGGCGGGGCTGGCCCGCATCCTCGGGATCATCATCACGAGCGACTCGGTCGGCGAGGCGGTCATGCCCTGGCTCGTCGCCCGCATCCGCGAAACTTCCGGCAGCTACGGGCCGGGCTTCTTGTTGCTTTCGGCGGTCGCGCTGCTCGGCGCGCTCGCGATCCTGTCGATCCGCTACCGCAACGGCGTCCCCGTCAGCCGCCTGCAACTGAGCGCGGCCGAGGGAGTGTCCGGGTAGCGCGTCGAACCACTCGGTTTTAAATTTATCGGAGACGAACGATGAGAAGAATATTGATTGCACTCGCATTACTCACGGCCGTGGCGGCGTTGATTTGGCAGGGCGCCCTTTGGCGCCAAGCCAGCGCCGCCGACGGCTATGTCGTCGAGCATGACGTAGATGTCGCCAAGCCGGGCCCCGGCCCGCACAACGGCAAAGGCCGCTCGACCGGCTACGTCTTTTTCGAGAAGGCGCCGGGGTTCAAGCTCTCCTTCCGCAAGCGCGTCCTCCACCCTGGGTCATCGATCGGCTACCACAAGCAAGAGACTGACGAGGTCTACTACTTCACCGGCGGCACCGGGAAGATGACGATCAATGGCCAAGAGTTCGCGGTCAAAGCGGGCGATGCGGTCCTGACGCGCACCGGGAGTTCGCACGGAGTGGTCCAGACCGGCGACGGCGACCTGACGATCATCATCACCTACGAGAAGTAGCGAGATTGCCCGGCCGGCCCTCAACTCAAGGAGGTGCTATATGCGGTCTCAACCGATCAGGCTCTTCGCCCTCTCCCTCTGCGCGGCGCTGGGCATTGCAACTTTCATCCACCACGGTCAGGCGCAGAAACCGACCACCGATGCTGCGCCACCTGTGATCCCGAAGACGTGGGATGACGAGGCGATGGCTTCTCTGGAGGTGCCCTTAGCGGAGGCCCGCTACTCGCCGGTGCATGTCTCAGCCGATTACTACTACCGCATCCCGGTGCGGCCGATCTATCAGAGCTACCCGGTCTACCACCCCGGCCAGGAGCCGCCCGGCTATCTCGACCGGCTCAAGCAGCAAGAGCCCGAAATCGCCTTCGACGCCTCTCGACTCAAAACGGAAGAGGACTGGATCAGGGCCGGGGAGGTTGTTTTTGACGCGCCTTTCTTCTACGACGGGGTGGTGACGGTGCCGGACGTGAGAGACCCGGCGTGGTATGAAAAGACCGGCGTGCTCATAGCCAAAGACGGCACGATCCCTGCCCTCCGCTATGTGATCAGAAAAAAAGGTCAGATCGAGATGGCGAACAATTCGTGCGGGATGTGTCACACGCGCGTCATGCCGGACGGGACGGTGATCAAAGGGGCACAGGGTAATTTCCCTTTCGACCGTGCGGTGGCTTTCAGCATGCGTCTACACTCCAAGCTGGAGGAGGCGCGCCAAGGCCAGCGCTTCCTCTTCGCGGCGCCTTGGGTGCGGCCCGACCCGCAAGCGCGGCTCGATCAGATGTCGGTTGACGAGATGGCTTCTATCCGTGAAGCCATTCCCCCCGGCGTCTTGGCTCGCCACCGTGCGAGTCCCTATTATCCGGTGCAGGTGCCGGACCTGATCGGGGTCCGAGAGCGGCGCTACCTGGACCGCACCGGCCTCCAACTTCATCGCTCAATCGCCGACCTGATGCGCTATGCCGCGCTCAACCAGGGTGGCGACGACCTCGCACGGTACGGCGACTTCATCCCGGCCGGAGAGGGCTTCCGCAAGCTGCCTGACCCGGCGACACAGTCGCGCTACAGCGACGAGCAGCTTTACGCCCTGGCGCTCTACCTCTACTCGCTCAAGCCGCCGCCGAACCCACATCAGTTCGACGCCCGGGCCTCGCGCGGGCAAAAGGTCTTCGAGCGTGAGGGCTGCGGCGCCTGCCACACGCCGCCACTCTACACCAATAACAAATTGACGCCCGCCGATGGCTTCACGCCGCCCGCCGACCATTTCAAAAAATATGACCTTCTGCCGGTCTCAGTCGGCACCGACCCCGATCTCACGCTCAGGACGCGGCGCGGGACGGGCTACTACAAGGTGCCGTCGCTCGCCGGCGTGTGGTATCGCGGCCCGTTCGAGCACAGCGGCTCGGTGGCGAGGCTCGAAGACTGGTTCGACCCGCGACGCACGCGTGATGATTACGTGCCCACCGGGTTCCGGGGCTATGGGGTGAAGACGCGGGCGGTGAAAGGGCACCCCTTCGGGCTGAAGCTTTCGGCCGCAGACCGCACGGCGCTCATCGCGTTTCTCAAGACGTTGTGAGCGACGGCGCCGGCAGTTCATGCGGAGTCCACCGGCGGATTGAGAAGCCGCACGGCCGCAGAGGCGGCGAGCCTGACATTTTCGGATGCGTCTTCATTCGCTAAACGTGCGAGCTGAGGTAAGGCGGCTGGGATGCGCAGACGGCCGAGCGCACGGACAGCAGCGCGGCGGACGCTGGGTCGGTGATCATTGAGGAGTGGGAGCACATCGGGCACGGCCGGCGTCGCACCGAGTTGCCCCAATGCGTCGCAGATGGCTGTCAGAAAGTTCCCGTCTGATGTCTCTTTGAGCAACCGCATCAATGAATCCGATGCCTGTTTGATGCCCAGGTCCTTGAGCGCATTGATGACACTGATCAAGCCGCCACGCTCAAGCCCGGAGTAGTTTTCGAGCGCGGCCAGCAAAGCTTGAGCGTCAGGCTCGCGGCCGCCCTGGCGCCAGACTTCCACTTGCAGCCAGAGATCAAGCGGCGGCTCGCTCACGGGGTTCCGAACGAGAGCTAAAATCTCCGCGCCAAATTTCTCGACCTTGCTCGGACCAATGCCTTTGATGTCTTGTAACTCAGCCGGCGTTTGCGGCTGCCGCCGGGCGATCTCGCCCAACACGCTGTCGTGCAGAACCACGAACGCCGCCACGCCGAGCGCGTGAGCCTTCTCTCGTCGCCACTGCTTCAATCTCTCCTTGAATGTTTCGCTGCTCACGGCGCCCGCTCGCGGGCTGGAGCTGATGGCAGCAGAATCAAGCTCGGCCGGCTCGCTTGCATGGCCCGCGCTACTTTTTCTGGCGAAACCTGCGAGCGGCAGCAGAGAGTCTTCGGCTAGCGCGCGGCGGCCGGCTTCAGCGATACAGAGGCGGGGATACTCTTCAGCCGTCACCCTCAACAACTGTCGGCCAATCAGTTCGTCGATCCAGCCCACTACTTGCTCGCGGCGGTGGAGGTTGAGCGTGCCGTAATGTTTCGACTGCTCCAGTCCAAGTTCGATCACGCGTGTGCGCTTGCTGCCCGAGAGGACATCGGCGATGAGCAAGCGACCCAGGCGGCCGCCGAAATCCGCCGCGGTTTGCAGGATGACCCGCGCCACGCGGTCTGAGGCGGCAGTGGCCTCTTCCGGCGGCGGCTGTGTTTGAGTGGCCGGCACAGCGGGAGCGCAGCAGAGATCGCAGCCACCGCAAGGCGGCGCAAAGCGCTGGCCGAAGTAGTTGAGGATTTGCGCGCGGCGGCAGTTCCGGCCGGTGGCGTATTGAATCATCTGGTTCAACCGATCCGTTGCGCGGCGGTACCGCTCGACGAGCGGGCGGGAATCGACTTTCAATTCACCAGACGCCAAGCGCGCCAGCGAATATTTGCCGTCTTGATGGACCTGCAGCCATTGCTGTTCAGCCAATAACCGCACCGCGGCGTTAATGGTGATTTCGGGCAACTCGCTCGCCGTCGCTAAATCTCCCGCCGGGACCGGGAGCGGATGGGCCTGGCGCAACATCTCGTACAGGTGGAGTAGAACCCCGGGCTGGGGATGAGCCTGGTCGATCAAGAAGCGCTGGATGCGCTCGTCCCGCGGCGTATAGAACAAGGTGCAGGTGGCCGGCTCGCCATCGCGCCCGCCCCGCCCCGCCTCTTGATAGTAGCTTTCGAGCGAGCCCGGCAGGTTGTAGTGAATCACTTGCCGGACATCCGGTTTGTCAATCCCCATGCCGAAAGCCACGGTAGCCACGATGATCCGGCGCTGATCTTGCTGAAACCATCGCTGCGCCCGTGCCCGCTGCTCGGAGTCAAGTCCGGCGTGATAGAGACAGGCGCTGAAGCCTTCTGCTTGCAAAAACTGATGGGCCTGCGCAGCTTCTTTGCGCGTGCTGGCGTAGACGATGGCCGGGCCTTTATCCTCGGAGAGCAACTCGGCGAGCCGCGCAGCTTTCTCCTCATGCTGATCAGCCCTGACCACTTGAAACTGCAGATTCGGCCGATTGAGGTCGGCAATCACTCGCTCGATTTCAGGCAACTCCAAGGCGGCGGCAATGTCATCTTGCACCGCAGGCGTAGCTGTGGCGGTCAGGGCCAGAAAGGTCGCGCGCTTGAGTTCCGGCAACCGGCCGAGCAGCGTGCGGTAGTGCGGGCGAAAGTCATGGCCCCACTGGCTGATGCAGTGCGCCTCATCGATCACGACCAAATCGATCCGCATCTGCCGCGCCAGTTGCTGAAACCGCGGCGAGTCGCAACGCTCCGGGGCGACGTAGACCAGCTTGTAGCGGCCACGCTCGATCTCAGCGTAGCGGGCGCCGATCTGCGACGGCTCAAGCGCGCTGTTGAGGTAAGTGACGTTGCTGAAGCCGCGGTCAACGAGCGCTTCGACTTGATCTTGCATCAACGCGATCAGCGGGGAGATCACCAGCGTGACGCCGGGCAGCAGCTGCGCGGCCAGTTGGTAGCAGAGCGATTTGCCTAACCCCGTCGGCAAGACGGCGAGGGTATGACGATGCGCCAGGATGTTCTCGATCACCTCGCGCTGGCCGGGGCGAAACTTGTCAAAGCCGAAATGTTGACCGAGCGCCCGCTCCAGTTCATCCATCACAACCTCGCGTAATCGACCTCCACAGCTAACTCCGGCAACGCGTGCACGCCGACCAGAATCAACCAGTGCTTGCCCTGATAGAGCCGCGAGAGGCCAATGGCCAGATAGGTGGCTTGTTTGCCATGCCGCCGGAAATCTTCATCAATGAGCGCACACGTTGTGCCCTTGGATTTCTCCAACAGCTTGCGCCCCAATGCCCGCATCCGCAGGTCAGTGCAACCCACGTCGTGCTGCTCACGCCCGCCGATCGTGAACGAGGCGCGCACCTGAACATCATCCCCGGTCTTATTCCAACCGAAGCGGAAAGCGAAGCGCTCCGGCCGAAACAGCCCGAGGGAACGTTGGTGCGCAGGCTCAAGCGGCGAAAGATCAGTCTCCGCGTGCGCGGCGAGAAATCGGGCCTGTTCTTCGGGGGCCAGCTTCCTGACGAGCTGCGGCTTGCGCTTGAGGTCCAGCACCCAGTCTTCCACGTGAGGCGCTTGAGGCGTCGCGGCCGTCAGCCAGCACCGCGTGACGCCGAGGTTGATCAAATGCGACCGGCCGCCGTGAAAGAAATCGAGCGGCAGCAGGCAGTAGTCGGTGATTGCCTCATAGTTCGCGCGGCGCTCGCCAGCCGGTCGGACGGGGCGCACCCACTGGCCTTGTTCGTCGATGCCGGCGGTGCAAACGCCGCCGTGCATCTTGGTCACGGCCAGCATGGTCAGTTCTTTGACGACGCTCACAGGTGTTCGACCTCGACTTTCGGCGCCAAGCCGGCCAGGTATTCCGCCACCAACCGGCGATGGCATTTCTCCGCCGTGGGCTCGGTGCAAAGTAGACAAATGCTCTCTTGCTCAACGAGCGCTCGCCCTTCAGCCTCAGGCTTGCGCGCAGCCAGCAAGCGCTTGAACTCCGCCTCATACCGCGGCCAATCCCGGTTCTGTTTGTAGGCATCGAGTAGCTCGCCGGTCGGCGCAAACTCCGGGTGGTGCTCGTAGGCGATGCCGAAGCCATCTTCCAGGAGGTAAGCGAAGTCGGGGTACTTGCTCCACCCGGCGAGCTGCGACGTGTTGCGCAAGCGCACGTCGATGACCCGCCGCACCCCGGCCCCGCGCAACGCTTCGATGAACCCTTGCAGAGTTCGCTTGGTGAATCCGATGGTGTAGATCGTCTTCATAAACGATGAAGTGTGAACGATGAACGATGAACGGCGAGTGATGGGCGCGGGATCGATTCCGCATTCATCGCTCAGCGTTCATCGTTTAGAACAAGCTCAATTGATCGGACTCAAACTCGGACTGGTTGGAAGCGACCAGTTCGCCCGAATGCGTAATGTGACTCACCTCGATGCCCCGGCCGACCAGCGTCCGCGTGATCAGCCAGTAGCGGTGGCACTTCTTAAAATCGGCCTCGCTGCACATGAAAGCCAGGCGGCACTCGGCAGCCAGCGCCAGCAGGCGGTCGATGCCCGAGAGGTAAAACGGCGCCGTCGCCAAGTGCACGTAATCAACTTTGCCGTTGGAGAGGTAGTAGTCCGAATCTTGTGGGCGGCCGCCCAGCAGGTCGCCCATAAAGTGGTAAGCAACCTCCACCCCGGCCAGCGATTGTTTGAGCGTCTCCCGGTTGAATTGCGGCGAGTAGCGGCTGTAAGGCTGACTGCGCGTGTCGACGAGCAGTTCGATGCGGTGGCGCGTGAGCAGGTTGAGAAAGGCGCCGATCTCCGCATGGCTGTGGCCAATGCTGTAGAGAGTCATGGCGGTTGCGAATTATAGCAGAAAAGCGCCGCCCGGACGTAATTATCGCGGTTTGCAATTGAGCGCGCCCTTCTTCTCCTTGGCGCCTTGGCGAGAGATGATGCCTCTCGCCAAGGCGCCAAGGACGCAGGCCACTGAAATCCGTTACCGAACCATCATCTGAATATCCAGCTTGCGCGCCCGGTCGGCGCCCACCACCAGCGACGAGACCGGGAAATCAGAGATCACGCCGAAACTGATGGCGTAGACTTCTTGACATCCTCTCCACCTAAACCGCATTCGCGGTTCTAGGTGGAGATTCCGGCTCGGTCGGCCGGCAGGTTCTCGGTTCCCACGATGGCGCTGGAACGACCGCCACCATCCCCGAGGGCGCACGCTTCCGAGAAGCGCCAGGATTCACTAATTCCTGTGCCCGCGCCTTGATCGTGATTGCAGCATTATGATCCCGATGCGCGACGAAACCGCACACTAGGCAGCGAAACTCCCGCACGGCGAGCGACAAGCGCATGCGTTCGCCGCATTGACTGCAATCTTGGGAAGTGAATGCCGGATTAACTCTCACCACCAAACGGTCAGCCTCTGCCGCTTTACTCGTCAGGATCAGAAGGAAGCTACTCCACCCAGCATCACTAATGCTCTTGGCCAGGAAAGGATTCCTGACCATGTTCTTGACTTGCAAATCTTCAACCGCGATCTCGTCAAACTCACGAATCAATGTGAGGGCTTCTTTATGGTGAAAGTCTGCGCGTTGGCGAGCGACGGTCTGGTGTTGCTTGGCCAGCAAACGGACAGCTTTCTTTCTCCGGTGGCTACCCTTGATGCGCCGGGACACTTGATGTTGCGCGGTTGTCAGTCTCCGTTTAGCTTTCCGCAGCCATCTCGGATTCTCAATCGTTTCTCCGGTCGAGAGCGTGGCGAAGTGCTCAAGCCCAACATCGACGCCCACGCTATCGCCTGTCTTCGGCAAGTAACGAGATTGGTTTTCTACGACAGCGAAGACTACATACCAACCGTCAGCTTCCCGCTTGATCGTGCAAGTTTTAATCTGACCCTCGATAGGACGGGAGAGATGCACCCGACAGCTTCCAAGCTTAGAAAGACACAGCTTATTGCCTTTAAGCTGAAATCCGGATTGTGGGAAGGTGAACGAATCGTAACGCTCACGGCTACGGAAGCGGGGGAATCCCGGTTTCTGTCCTTCTTTCACTCGGCGAAAGAAATTCTCGAAAGCCCGCTGAAGGCGTCTCAGCGTCTCTTGCAACACTTGGCTATGGACACGCGCAACATCTTTCCGACATGCTTTGATCTCTGGCAACTGATTGGCCTGATCAGTGACAGAGAGGCTTTCTCCGGCCATCCGGTAGGCGTCGCGGCGCTCTTGAAGCCCAGCGTTGTAAAGTTCGCAGCAAATCGCCAACCAGTGAAGAAAAATAGCTTCTACTTTGTGACTTACTTTCAATTTGTACTTGTAGGCTTTCACAATAGCGACTATACCATAATCACGAGGGCAAGCATCCATCGCAGCATAGTTGTTTTCATCCTCATCATTCAATCAGCAGGCGCACTTACTGTCTCCGCGCCCCGGCTCCTTCGCCTCCTTTCGGCGAGCAGAAAGAGGGAAACGCCGAGGATGTTGGCTGCGACAATGACCGTGCTGATCTTGGCCGTGAACGATGCCTGACTCTCCACCCGAATGATCGGGAAGATCGAAAGCGCCACGTAGAGCAGCGTCATCAGCAAGCCGGAGCCCGACGCGATCCTGAGCCAGAGGGGAGGGCGCGGCTTGATGCCTCTCAGGCCGATGAGCGGAATCGCAAACATGACCAGATAGGTGAGCGCGTAAAAAATCCCCGCCGCGTTATTCAATAGTTGATACGCCTCTTGCTGCCCGACGCCGGTGATGCCCGCCAGCCCCATGCCGAGCGTCATCAAGCCGACGAAGATGATCGAGTTGACCGGCGTCTTGTATTTCGCATGCAACCGGGTGAACCATTCGGGCAGCAGATGGTCCCAGCCCGCGACCATCGGCAGCCGCGTGTTGGCCGTGAAGTTGACGCTCGCCTGCGCCAGCCGCAGCCCCAGCACCGAGAGAATGGCGATGGGCACGATGCGCGCGGCGACTCCGAACGAACGCGAGCCGAGACTCAAGGCCTGCGAGATCGGGCTGATGAGGTCAATCTCGTCGGGCCGGACGAAAGCCAACATCGAACTCGTTCCCAGGATGAACATGACCGCGATGAGCGGCGCGGCGATGAGGACCGAGCGGCTGATCGTCCGCACCGGGTCGCGGCATTCGCCGGCCAGAATGGCGACGTACTCGAACCCGCCCAGTGCGCCGAATCCCAGCTTGCCGAGAATATTCAGGCTGAAGAGCGAGAGCGCCGGCATGGCGATCGTCACCGGGTGATACTCCGTGAGCGTGCCGCGAGCCACATTCAAGATCGGGAGCGCCACGAGCGCGACGAAGATGGCGATCATCACCACGCCGCCCGCATTGTGCACCCACTTGCCCACGCCCAGCCCGACAGTCGAGACGGCGGCCAGCGCCCCGATGACCACGCAGCTTGCGACCGTGATCAACCACTTGCTCCCGGCCAGCCACGCGGCGCCCGGCCCCAGCGCATAAGCCAGGTTCGTCGCCACCTGCAGCCCGATCTCTGAGGTGAGCACGATCGCGTAGAGCCACAGATTCCACGTGACCAGGAAGCCGACGGACTCGTTGAAGCCGAGCTTGGCCCACTGATACAGCCCGCCTTCGAGCGGCATCAGCCGGTTGAGGTAGATCACCACGACCGCCGACGGCACGTAGAAGAGCAGGATCGCCAGCAGCCAGAAGATGACGTGCGACGGCCCCAGCTTCGCCGCCGCGCCGACCCAACTGAGGCCGATGATGAAAAGGATCTGGGTGAGCACGAGGTCGGTGAGGCCGAGTTCTTTTTTGAAGACGGCGCTGTGGGCTTCGACGCTCTGCTCAGCGCTTCGGAGTTCTAATGTCGCGTCATCTCTTTCGATCATTAGACCATCTCTCGCATCTTAGCCGACATCCAAGGACTTGGTGGCGAACAAAAGACAGGCCTGGATGTCTTCCTGGCTGAGTCCATTGTATTCTTCTAGAATCTCTTCTGCTGTTGCGCCATGAGCCATCAGATTGAGAATGTATTCAACGGTCAGGCGGGTTCCCTTGATTACTGGCTTGCCAACCATGACTTTGGGATTCAGAGTAATTCGCTCAAGTAACTGCTCATCTTTCATAATCGGCTTTATCCTTTTCTTCCGTGCCTGACAATGGCCTTAGCCAACACTCTTGATCTCAACTGTAGTGTTGTAGTCCGGAATGCCGCATCCGGGATCACACGCCGCGCCCGAATAGCTCTATAAATCTTCGGGCCTGAGGCCGGTCGATTTGGAGATGCGCGCCAGCATTCGCGGGCCAATCTCTTCATAATCCTGGAAGGCGAAGACGACATCTGCCCAGCCGGGACGGGAGAGAGTACGATGCGAGCCTGACTGCCGCTTGATCGTCCATCCAAGACGGAGCAGTGCTGCCAAAACCTGTTTGGCTTTTGTTGCTGGCCACTGGCTCATGCAGCTTTGAAAGAAATGCTCACCATCTCCGGTGCGCTTTCCCCGTGCTCGAGCCGGTCTGCCAGGACGCGCAAGGCCAAAGCTTGAACGCGGACGACTGCCTCTTCACGGGTTTGTCCGTACACTAAGACACCCGGAAGGTCGACCACTTCGGCCAGCCACCGCCCGTCATCTTCCTGCTCAAGTTCAATCGTCAAGTTCATAGCCCTAACCTCAAGCTTAAATCCCTATGCGTCATTATACGGCGAGGCGGCGAAGCAACTCCGGGCGCACGACTGTGGCCGTCAGTTGGCCGGCGCTTTGTACTTGTCCCAAGCTAACTGTGGCCCGTCCAATAACACTGACAAATGATTAAGGACGTCTCTTCCCAGAATTCCCCTCTCTTGATTGATCACCAGAAATCGCCCTTTGAATGTCCGTCTCAAAAAGATCAGGTCGAGTTGCACAACTTGCGCTTGACTCACGCTGCCATCAAATCCCATCAACTCGTAGCTCTCATTAGTACTGGCCGCCACGCCAAGGAAGCTCACTGATGCTTGAGGGATTAAGGTGATATCGGCACCTGAGTCTAGCAGCATCGGTACGTCAGACAAGGTCATGCTGCTCTCCTGATTGCGCAGCATGACTTTCGCTAGCGGTGCAGGCGGAGAGAACAGGCGATCATCATAGGCCGGCATCCTGACCCTCCTCGGCGACTTCCTTTCTGAAGTCAGTAATCTGTTCCGGATGTGCTAAACGAGGGCTGCCGATGTAAGCGACCGGCCGCATCTCAAGATCAGGGACAACAACATAGACCTTGGCCTTATCCGGCAGGCGAACGCCGGCAGGCAGCCGGATTTGGCCATTTTCTACTACACCTTCAAAGGTTGTGACTTTCATACAACACCTCCTTCTCGCGCAGCATGATAACTGAAAACACCAGGGCCACCTAACAAGGTTTCTAGCCGACGCGCTCGATCTCAACCGTAGCGTTGTAATCCGGAATGCCGCATTCGGGATCGCACACGCCGCGACTGATGAGCACGTTGCCTTTCGGCCAATGCACCTTCACTTTAAGGCCATCCTTAGGGCAGAAGCCTGGCCTGATCTTGCAACCAGCGTTCGAGATGGGCAAAGCGAAAGTCATGACTTTCGTACAGCCCCATCAGGAAGTGATATGCCTCCAGGTCATCAAACTCGAGCCGGTAGCCGTTGACGCGAAGAAAGGCCGCCGTCACTGCAATCGCGGTGCGCTTGTTGCCATCCAAGAAGGGATGATTTTGCGAGAGACTTTCGAGCAGCGCTGCCGCTTCCTGAATCAGACCTTCGTAATAGCCCGCCTGCGGCCTGGCGAGCGCAGCCTCAAGCGCCCCTCGGTCGCGAAGCCCACCAGCCCCGCCAAAGCGGGCAATGAGCCGAGCGTGCGCGGCGAGCACCTCGTCAATCGTGGGATAGATAGTCACTGAGCAAGGCGGCGAAGCAGTTCCGGGTGTTCGGCGATAAACTCATCAATCGCGGCCAAGAAGGCTGATTCTTCCGGCTTCCGCTCTTCCCGCTTGAGGAACTTGATGAACTCCCACACGGCGGCCTGCTCTTCAGGCGTAAGTCGAGACAGCACAGCGATCAGGTTCTCAGATTCCATAGCTACCTTCTCCTCATTGATTATAGGTTTGAGCGCTGTGAGGTTCAATCATACTTCGGATTGGTGGGCCGCCTGATCAAGTGATGCGCCCGACCTCAACTATAGTGTTGTAATCCGGGATGCCGCATTCGGGATCGCACACGCCGCGCCCAATGAGTACGTTGCCCTCCGGCCAATGCACCTGCACGTTGCCGGCGGCAATCGGCGCGATGAGGCAGCGGCCACGCATCTCGCCAGCGGCGCTGCGCAGGATCACCGTATCGCCGTTCATCAAGTCGAGCCGCCGCGCGTCCTCTGCGCTCATCAGCACATCGTCGCGATGTGCCCCGTTGAGCGGGTCCTGATCCCGGTGGACGATGCTGTTGAATTGCTTGCCGCGCCGCGTCGAGAGGCGAAGCTGGCCATTATTTTTTGTTACCCCAATCTTGATGACGGCGAACTTGGCGCGACCGTCAGCGGTCCCAAACCGGGGAGACACCTGACCATCTGGCTGCTGCGCTTCACATAACCGCTCGCCGCCCCATTGGACTTGATCGCCCGCTTGCCTCAAATGCTGGATGCCGTCATACGCTGGAACCGCCCGCGCGATCTCGTTGCGGATCGCTTGCGCGTCATCGAAATGGATGAGATGCGCCGACTCGGGCCGCGCGCGCTCGGCGACGAGCATCGGGATTTCCCATTCGGGCCGCGACTCGCCAATGCGACGGCCGGGGATTTCAGGGCTGAACAGAATTCGCCGCTCGGTCGAGGTCTCAGTCCCGCCGCCGCGTTGCTCGTAGCGAGTCTGGGCCGGGAGCAGCACGACCGACTCGCGCGGCTCGACCATCATCTGCGGGCTGAGCACGATGTCTTGATGAACGCGGACGGGCACGCGCTCGACCGCCTCGCGCACGTAATCCGGGTCGGGCAGCGTCTCCAGGAAGTTGCCGCCGATTTGATAGAGCAGGTCGATGTTTCCACCGTGCGCTGCATCGACCATCTCAATTGCATTCAGCCCGCGCCACGCCGGGACATCGAAGCCCCACAGCTCTCTGAATCGCGTGGCGCCGGCCTCATCGACGACGACGCCACCGGGGAATTGATTCGGGACGGCCCCGACTTCGGCGCCGCCTTGCACGCCCGAGTGGCCGCGAATCGCCATCAGTCCGCACTTCTCGCGCCCGATGAAGCCGCGGGCGAGCGCGAGGTCGGCAATCGCCCTCACGTTCGCGACGCCGTCGCGATGCTGCGTGATGCCCATCGACCAGACGAAGACGGCCGAGCGCGCCTCGGCAGCCATCCGGGCGAAGCGCAACATCTCTTCGCGGCTCGCCCCTGATTCGGCTTCGAGCAACTCCCAGGCGCAATCGGCAAGAGCCGATTTCAAATCATCAAACCCGGCGGTGTGCTCGCGGATGAACTGCTCGTCGGTCCAGTTCTGCTCGATCAAGTGCTTGATGACGCCCGCGATGAAAGCCTGATCGCCGCCCGTGTTGACTTGGAAGAAGGCGTCGGCGATCTTGGTCCCGAAGAGCGCACTCTCGGTCACCGATGGCACCCAGTAGCGTTCGAGCCCCGGCTCGCGGTACGGGTTGATCACCGCCACACGAGTCCCTTGCTTCTTGGCGTAGTAGATGTACTTGGTCGTCACCGGTTGATTGTTGGGCGTGTTGCTGCCGAAAAAGACGAGCAGGTCGGTGCCAATCCAGTCTTTGTAGGAGCAGGTCGAAGCGGCCACGCCGAGCGCTTGCTTAAGCGCGACGGTCGAAGGCGCGTGGCAGATGCGTGATGAGTTGTCGATGTTACTGGTGCCGAGGAAGCGGGCGGCTTTCTGCGCGACGTAATAAGTCTCATTGGTCAGCCCGCGCGAGGTGAGGTAAAAGGCCAGGCGATGCGGGTCCGTCTTGGTGACGTGCGCTGCGATTAAATCCGCTGCCTCGTCCCAGGTGACTCGCGTGAACCCGCGCTCGCCGCGGCGGCGAACCATCGGGTAAGGCAGCCGGCCTAGTTCGCGCAGCTCCGCGGCCGTCATTTGCGCCAGCGCCTTCGCGTCAGCTAAGCGCTTCACGTCAAGCGCGGGCATGGTGTTGAGCCTCATCAAATCGAGCCGCACCATGCACAGGTGCACGCCCTCCATCGTGAAGTCGTGGATGCCCGCGGTGCCCAGCGCGCAGCCGTCGCAGACGCCGCGGGTGAGGATGCGCCAGGCGAACGGCAATTGATCGCGGTTGCGCCAGGCGACCCTCGCCATCTCGAAATAGTGGTTGGGCTTCACTTGCCCGAGGCCGTTTGGCACCAGGCTCACCCAGCTCGATCTATCCCATTTCGCTTTTCCCATGCGTGCCCTCTTGAATCTGCTCAGGTCTATCTGCCGGCTTGATTACCGAATCAAATAGAATTGCGTCTGCCGCGGACGAAACCACTTCATCCCCTGCGGGGTCAAGTAAGCATCATCTTCCATCATGATTGTCACCTTCTGCCCGCCCCATTCCGGCACGGGCGTAGTCGTGTTCAACTCGATGGAAGTATAAGACCCTTCGCGCATCAATTCCGGCGCTGCCCCACTGAAGCGGCGAAAATCGATGCCGGCGCCGAGGGCGTGGCCCTGGTTGCCGATCGAATGTGAATAGATCATGGCCTCGATCCCCTCGCGCTTGCAATCGGCCATGGTCGCGTCGTAGATGTCGGCGCCGCTCACGCCCGCTTTGAGATGACTGAACAGAATGTCTTGCAGACGATTGGTATTGGCCATCGCGCGCTTGAGCCCGGCCGGCACGTCCTTCTCGCCCGGCCGCAGCGCGTAGGCGTGCTTCTGCCAGTCGGTGCTCAGGCCCAGGTAGTTGAGCCCGAAATCGACGTGCACGACATCGCCGCGCTCGACGACCATCGCCTCGGGGGCGACGCTCAGGAATTGTTGCGTCTTGCTGTTGCTCGCGTGCTGGCGCTGGATGCGCAGGTCGGGTTGAAACCAGACATCGAGGCCGAGTTTGTTGACCTGCTGGAGCAGCCACCAGCGGACGTCGCCCACGGTCGTCTTGCCGGGCGTGATGACTTCATTCGAGAGCGCCCGCTGCGTGAGGATGTCGGTGGCCACCACGGCCGTGCGATAGTGCTCAAGCTCATCGGGCAGCCGGGTGTCGAGGTATTCCGTAATCAGAGGCGCGGCGGAGACGAAGCGCTCGGCGTAGGTGGGGCCGAGTGTTTCAGCCAGATACCGATAAGCATCGTGGGTCAGCCCATTGGTCGCGCCGCGAGTCCCGCCCATGTTGAGGGCGATGGTTTTGGGCTGGCGCTCTTCGACCACCTTTCGCAGCACGGCCGCGGCCTCTCTCGCGGGCGGGTTGAGCACCTCGAAGAAATGGCTCAGGTGCTCTTCGGGGTAACGCACCAGGGCGAGGCGGTCGAGTTTGCCTGTGCCGCGGTCGGCAAAGATGAAGAAATCGCGACGCCCGACGTAGGGGATTGGCGGGGCGATGTATTGCGCCACCGGGTCCGGATGAAACTCCTCGGTCGTGACGATCCACATCTCGACTTTGTGGCGCCGCATCATCGGCAGCAGTAGGGTGTCGAGCCTAGCCTGGAGCCAACCTTCGCGGACGGCGGTCTGCTCGCGCAATGATAAGAGCTTTGGCAGTTGCTCGACGGCCTGGTCGTTGCTCGAGAAAGCGGGCAGCGCGAGCGTTAAGCTGAGAGCGCTGAGGATGAGCAGCCGCGTAAGCCTCCAACAGTTTCGCATATTTTCTCTCCTTGCAGTATCGGAAGGATGCTTGAGGCATGAGCATACAACGGCGGGCCAGGTTCAGTCCAACTTAGCGCGCGGTACAGTCCGGGGAGCGTGAGCGACCTGGACCTCTCGCATCGCGCCCTTTGCTGAGGCCCAGGTCGCTCACGCTCCCCGTACTGTACCAGCGTGTGCCACTTTGAACCCTCAAAGGGTTTATGGCGCTCTGTACTAAGCTTCTTCTTGAGACTCGGCCAAAGAGCTGCCCTCGCCAAGCAGGTGAAAAGCGAGCGCCGTGAGGAAGACCAGCACGGCGGGCGTGATCATCCAGAGGTAGTTCTTGAGCACCGAGACGTCCTGCGCGTCGGCGAGCAGCGTCCCCCAACTCGCGCTCGGCTCCTGCACGCCGACGCCGAGGAATGAGAGCGCAACCTCGGCCAGGATGAAAGAAGGGGCGCTGATCGCAAACTGCGTGACGAGCGGCCCGCGGACGTTCGGCAGGATGTGGCGCACGATGATCGCCCTGTCCCGGCTGCCGCCGACGACCGCCGCGGCCACATAGTCGCGCCGCCGCTCGGATGCGACCAGCCCGCGCGTCAGCCGCGCGATCTCCGCCCAGCCGACGGCCGCAAAGATAATCAGCATCATGGTCGCGACCTGGCGCGGCGTCACACTCAAGGGGAAGGCCGCCCGCAGCGCGAGGATCAAGACGAGCGTGGGGAGCGACATCGTGACGTCTGCCGCCCGCATCAGGAGGGCATCAACTGCCCCGCCGTAGTAACCCGCCACGGCGCCCACACCCACCCCGATCAGGTAAGCGAGCAGGAGGCCGAGCGGCCCGACCACCAGCGAGACCTGGCCGCCGTAAAGAACACGCGCCAGCAAGTCGCGGCCGAGCCCGTCGGTCCCGAGCAGGTGCAGCCGCGGCGCGCTCTCACCGCCCTCAATACCCAACAAGTGCCAGCTTGAGGTAAAGAGTCCGAGCAGTTCATAGCTCTCACCTCGCGCGAAGAAGACCAGCGGGTAGCGGCTCGCGCGGTCTTCCGCATAGCCGAGCAGGAGTGGGTCCGTCAGTTTCGGCCGGTAGATGAACGGCCGTGGGTGAAAGCCGCTTTGCTCGTCAAAGAAGTGCATGCGGGTGGGCGGCAAAAACGGCGTGGCCCGCGACTGAGAGCGGAAATTGTAAGGGGCGATAAATCCGCCCAGCAGCGAGAGGAGATAGAAAGCGGCGAGCAAGGCCAAGCCGATCCGTTTTGACCTCCTCGCCGTGCCCCGCCGCCTCCGCGTCGGATTCAGCCTCTCATCATGCGGTTCGCTCACTCAGGCTGCCTCCTCTCGCAAGCGCGGGTCGGCGATGACCTGCAGGATGTCGGCGACGAGATTGCCGATCAAAATCATGACCGACGCCAACAGCACGACGCCCATCAGCACCGGCACGTCGCGCCCGCGCACGGCGCCCACGGCCAACTGCCCGACGCCGGGCCAAGACATGACGGTCTCGACGATGATCGATCCGCTCAGCAATGCGGCGACGGCATAACCGAAGAGCGTGATGAGCGGGTTGATCGCCGCCCGCGCAGCATGACGGGTGATCACCACTCGCTCGCTGAGTCCCTTAGCGCGGGCCGTGCGCACGAAATCGGCGGCTAAGGCTTCGATCATTCCCGTACGCATTTGACGGAGGTAGACCGCCGCCAGCGGCAAACTCATGACGAGTGCCGGGAGCACCAGGTGGTGCAGGCCGTCAGCCAGCGAGGCCAGAGAGAGATCATCAGGGAGGTTGACTGAGCGAATGTTTCCCACCGGGAAGAGCCCGGTGCGCACGGCGAGGAGCAGCGCGAGGATCGCCAGCACGATGCGCGGCGTCGAGATGCTCGCGAGCGCCAGGGCACCGGTGAGGCGGTCGATCCAGGACCCACGCCGCACGGCGGCCAACATTCCCAGCGGCAAGGCCACTAACCAAGCCAGCAGCGTCGCCGCGAGTGAGAGCTTCAGCGTATTGACCAGCCGCGAGCCGATCAGCGTGGTGACGGGGATGTGCTCGTTCAGCGAAGCGCCCAGATTCCCGCCGAGCACGCCACGCAGCCAAAAGCCGTAGCGCACGGCGAGCGGCCGGTCCAGGCCATACTCCTGGCGCAGCTTGGCGACGGTTTCCGGACTGACGCGCGGGTCTTGCTCGATCGCCGAGAGCGCATCGCCCGGCGCCGAGCCGATGAGCGCGAAGCTGATCGCCGAGATGACGAGCAGCGTCGGAACGGCTTCGACAACACGTCTCAAGATCAGGCGTGCGATGTGACGGGCCAGCATGGTTTCCTCAAACAGTTCTTCGGGCTGATCGCAGGATTGCTCAGGCCGGGACAAGAGATCACTCGCAGCCACACCCGAGCGAAGCGGATTATACCCTTGCTGGGCGAGCAAGAACAGCGGTAGTCGTCATTCTCTAGGCAGTGGTGGAATATTCATTGGCGCTCAAGAGCGAGGCGCTTGATTTTGACGCGACACCTGGCTACTCTTTGATCACGCCAGCAGGGGCAGAGAGCAGCCTGCGATTGAGAAATTGCGACCTGGAAGGCACCACACATGATTCGCACTTTTGCCGAGCTTTTGGACCCGATGCGTCCTGAAGAATTCTTCGAGTCAGTCTGGAGTAAAAACTTCTGCCACATCAAGGGCGCACCCGGGAAGTTTGCGGGCCTGCTGCCCTGGTCGAAGTTGAATGAAATACTCTGCACGGCTCCCCTCAATCACCCGCGGATGCGAGTCGTCAAGGAGGGGACGGTGATGCCGATTGACACCTGGATTCAACATACCCAGAGCAAGTTCGAGCCGCGCACCTACTTCACCCGTGTCCAGACGGCAGCCGTGACTGAGTACCTCCGCCAGGGGGCAACCCTCACGCTGGACAGCGTCGATGAGTTGGCTGGCTCGGTGACGGAACTAGCCGTCGAGCTGCAGCGGACATTTTGTGATCGGGTGCAGATCAACGCTTATGCCGGGTTCCGCACTTCGCAGGGATTTGACCTGCACTGGGATGATCATGATGTTTTCATCTTGCAGGTTTCGGGGAGAAAGCGCTGGGGGACGGCTGGGGTAACCAGGCCCTTTCCGATCAGGAATGACATCGTCGCGAATCTCAAGGCCCCGGAGAAATTGATCTGGGAGGAGATCTTAGAGGAAGGCGACGTGCTCTACCTCCCCCGCGGTTGGTGGCATGTGGCGTTCCCACTCGATGAGCCGACGCTCCACCTCACCTGCGGCGTCTATCACAGCACCGGACTCGATCTGCTCCAGTGGCTGGCGGAACAGATGCGGGCCAGTGAGGCCTTTCGCCGGCCGCTGCCGCGCTTCGGCGACGCGGCCGCGCTGAAGCAACACGTCGCCCGGCTGCGCGAGGAGCTGCTGGCCGCCTGGTCTCCCGATCTGCCGGATCGTTTCCTCACTGAGCGCGACTCGCGAGCCACCCCGCCAAACGCCATGAATCTTCCCTGGGCAGTCATGGCGGACCTGCCGCCGTCAGACGACATAGGGATCAAGCTCGCGACAGTTCGCCCGCTGAAGCTGAAGGCCGATGCTGAAAAGGGGACGACCGAATTCACGCTCAATGGAAAGAAGTGGAAGTTCCCGACCTCGGTCATCGGCATCTTCCGCCGGCTTGAAGAGAGCCGGGGATGTACGATCGCTCAATTGTGCGAGGCTTTCTCCGAACAGTTCAGCCGGGAAAGCCTGCGCGACTTCCTCCGCCGACTGCTGGCGAATGGGCTGATTACCCTGGCCGACATTCCGAAGCCGGAGGACACCCCCGGTGCGCGCTCATCACTGGGCCGACCTGACAAGTGAGCGCATCACTATCACTACTTCTTGTGACTACCTTTAACGCCACCCTCAAGAGGGGAAATGCGGATCTCAGAAGTGCTGGCCGATACTTGCTTGCGTAGCCCACACCAGTTGGGTGCGTAAGTCACATCGTATATTCGCCGAGGGGTGGGTCAAAGACATCGGCCTGGCAAGCAGGCACGACCGCCGGGGTGAATGCCTGCCATTGATTGATCTGTCGCACTAACTGGCCCGCCGCTGCTGCCTCCAACGGCTTGGCGAAGAGGTAGCCCTGCCCGTTCTCACATTCGAGCTGTTGCAGTTGCGCCAACTGCTCTTCCGTCTCCACCCCTTCCGCGACGACGTCCAGGCCCAGGTTCTTCGCTAGCATAACGATGGTGCGCACGATTTCGGCGTTCTCCTGATTCTCCGTCATCCGGATCACGAAGGAGCGATCGATCTTCAGGGTGTCAATCGGCAAACGGTGCAAGTAGCTCAAGCTGGAATAACCCGTCCCGAAATCATCGACGCTCAGCCGCACCCCCAAGGTGCGCAATTGTTCGAGCATCCCCGTGGCGATTTCCATATTCTCCATCACGACGCTTTCCGTGATCTCCAGTTTCAGTTGGTGCGGGTCGATGCCGGTCTGCCCCAAGCTCCGGAGGATTTGTTCGATCAGGTTGCCCTGCGCCAACTGCTTGCCGGAGAGGTTGACGCTCATCGTCAAAGGCGGCAGTTCGGGGTGCGCCTCCTGCCACCGGCGCAGTTGGCGGCAAGCTTCTTCGAGCACCCAATGGCCCATCGGGACGATGAAGCCGGTCTCTTCGGCGACGGTGATGAAGTCCGCGGGAGAGATCAGACCCCGCTCCGGGTGCCGCCAACGCACCAGGGCCTCGAACCCGACCAGGCGGGCCGTCTCGAGCGAGACGATGGGCTGGTAGACGAGGAAGAACTCCTGCCGCTCGACGGCGTGTCGCAGGTCAGTCTCAAGCTGTAAGCGCTTCAGGGCGCGGGCGTGCATGCCTTGGTCAAAGAGGGCGTGTCGCGCCTTGCCCGAGGACTTGGCTTGATACATGGCCGTGTCCGCGTCGCGGAGGATCTCTTCCGGCTGGTGGTAAGCGGGGCTGCTCGGAGCGATGCCGATGCTGGCGCTGGTAAAGACCTCGTGCTCACCCAGCTTGAACGGCACCATCAAATCCTGCTGCATGCGCTCGGCGACGGCGACGGCTTCGTCAGGGCCTTTGATGTCCTCCAAGAGGACCGTGAATTCATCGCCCCCGAGGCGGGCGACGGTATCGCCGGGACGCAAGCTGGCCTCCAATCGGCGGGCGATGGCGATGAGCAACTGGTCTCCGGAGATGTGGCCGAGACTGTCATTGATGATCTTGAAGCGGTCGAAATCAAGAAACAGGACGGCGAACATCCGGTCCGGGTGCCGTTGCATGCGAGCCAGCGCCAGCTTCAAGCGGTCCAGGAAGAGGGTGCGGTTAGGCAAGCCTGTCAGCGCGTCATGAAAGGCGTCGTGCAGGAGTTGGGCCTCGGCGCGTTTGCGGTCGGTGATGTCTTGAATCTGGAAGATCAGGCGCGGCTGTCGGCCGTGCGCATCCCGGACCAGCGAAGCGCTCAATGACACCCAGACCGCGTGACCGAGCCGATGGACATAACGCTTCTCCAGCTGAGTGACCGGCATCTGGTCCGCGAGGAGTTGGGCGATGGCCCGCCGGGCCGGGTCCAGGTCGTCGGGATGAGTGAGGCGCTGGAAATCGGTCGAGAGCAATTCTTCTTCGGTATAGCCGAGGATCTGGCCGAGCGCGCGATTGACTTGCAGCCAGCGGCCGTCGGGCGCGACCAAGGCCATGCCGATCGCGGCATAATTAAAGGCGCTGCGAAACCGCTCTTCGCTCTCCTCCAGTTCCTGGGCGTGCAAAGCGGCCTGTTCGGCCTGCGCCTCCGCTGCCTCGAGGCGCTGGCGATGCGCGTTGTCGCGTTCTTCGGCCTGCTTGAAGTAGAAATGACAGGTCGCGAAGATGACGCCGACCAGTGGCCCGGCCGCCAGCAACGAGCTCACGCCGTAGTGCCCAATCGCCAGATAAATCAGCCCGGCCGCCGAGGCACTGGCGGCGTAGGTCAGGCTGATCCAAGAATAGTTCGCCCACCACAGCGTGAGCGGCGGTTTCCGTTGCTTGAGGGCAATGTGGGTCGCCAGGAGCAACGTGTTCAGGACGAAGTGCACGAAGGAGAACAGGAGCAGCGCGGTGAGCAGCGTGCCACGGCTCAACAATTGCCAATGTCGGAGTGAGTCGAGCGTCAACTGAAACAGACTGGCTGAGATGAAGATCGCGATTGACATCATCGCCGGCCCGCCGAGTCTGCTCGTCCAGCGCTGTGACTTGCGATATGAGGTAGCAAAAGCGTCGGTGACCGCGACCAGCGTCGCGGCCGGCGCGCCCAATAAGAGCGCCGTCAGAAAAATAAAGATGTCGCCGGGGGTGATGAAAGTCTGGGTGCCCGGGATGCAGATCGGACGGAGCCCGGCCAGAAACACGACGGCCATCAGCGCGACGACCCCAAGCAATCCGTTCCTGTCCAGGCGCAGGACGCCGAGCGCCGCACACACAAGTGCGCACGCACCGACGAGAGTGGTGGCCCACCAGTAAGTGCGCGCGCTCCGGTTGTAATCCGACATCTCAATGAGCGGCATGCGCTCTACCTCTTAAGTCTGTGCGGAACCTCGGGTCCGCACAGATGACGATTCGTCGCTTCACCGCGACGGCGGTATCGGGGTCCATCCTTACGGCTCCCCGATATTGTTGGCTTCACCCTTCGCCACGCCTTCGGCCAAGGTCACCCCTTCGGCCAAGGTCACGCCTTCGGCCAGCGTCACCCCTTCCGCCAAAGTCACGCCTTCGGCCAGTGTCACCCCCTCAGCCAAAGTCACGCCTTCGGCCAAGGTCACGCCCTCGGCCAAGGTCACGCCTTCCGCTAAAGTCACGCCCTGACCAAGCACCAGCCCGTTGCTGAGCGCGAGGCCTTTGACCAAGACCCCGTCCGTCGCAGCGATCACATCGGCGTCAATCACGCCCGACGTGATCAACTGGCAATTCCTGATCGGGGACTCGTTCACAGTCACCCGGTCGCGCACCCAGACGAGGGCCGGGTTGTAAATCCCTTGATAACGCTTGAAGAGTTCCGCCCCCGCTAAAATATGCGAACCGCCCGCGAAGATGTAACCGCCCCAGTTGAAACTCTCACCGGCCAGGGCGGAAGCCGGCTTAGGCATCATCGCCCCGGGGAGCAAGAGCGGATCGCCCGCCCGGATTGAACCCAGAGTGATCGCCGCCGAGATGTCGGTGCGCAACGCGCCCGCGAGGCGGGCCGCCCCCTCAATGTTGAGGAGCCCGGCGCCTTGCTGGCAGATGTTCGCGTTGGGCAGTTGCTGGGCAGTGTATTGTAGGATGGCTTTGATGAGCGGCGGCGTCAGCCCCGGGTTCTTCTGCAAGAGCAGCGCAACCGCGCCGGCCACGGCGGGACTGGCAATCGAACTTCCGCTCAATTGCATAAAAGCATTCGCCCCCGAGCCGCTGTTATGGAGTTGCGGATAATTGCCGATGAGCCAGGAGCCATAGGACTCGGCCGCGACGATCCGGTTGCCGGGCGCGGCGAGGTCGGGCTTGAGCAGGTTGTCGTAGTGTGTGATGCCGGAGCTGTCAACCGAGTGCCCGCGTGTCGGACCGCGTGAGCTGAAGTAGGTGATCGTCTCATCACTGCGGGCGTTAGTCTGGTGGGTATTGACCGCCCCGACGGTGATGACCGTCGGATCATTGCCGGGCGCCGTGATGCTGCCGTACTGTTCCAGCCCGTTAGAGGCTTGACCGAAATTGCCCGCCGCCGCGACGACCGTGATGCCGGCGGCGACAGCGCGCCGGACGGCACGGCACAGCGGATCGGTCAGATAGGATTCGGACGAAGCCGCGCCGAGGCTCATGTTGATGACCCGAATGTTGTACGTGCTCTTGTGAGCGATCACCCAATCAATGCCCGTCAGGATGTCACTGGTCTGGCCGAGCCCATGCCCGTCGAGCACTCGCACGTCGACGAGGTTGGCATTGGGCGCAATCCCATCGAACCCTGGTGAGAAGCTGCTTCCAGGCGAGCGCCCGGCGGCCGTCCCAGCCACGTGAGACCCATGCCCGTAGAGGTCAAAGTTGGGAGGCGGGCTGACACTTCCTCCGCCCAAGCCCAAAAGGCCAGTAACCACACCGAGGACACTACCGACAAGAGGTAAGAGCCCGACTTTGGCTTCATAATCAGTCAGGTGAGTATTGCCCGAGATGATGTCAATGCCGGCGGTGACGCGCGAAACTCCCAGCGCGTTACTAAAGTCGCTATGGCCGGCCATGATCCCCGAATCGAGGACGGCAATCCCGACCCCGCTGCCGTCAAGGCCGCTGAAGGTCCGGGTCAGGAAATTCAACTGGCGCACCTTGTCCGCCCCGGTCGCGACTTCAAGGTGGCTGGCGCTCTGCTGGGCCAAGTGGTCAGCCGTCATCCGCTCCACGTCCGAGCGGGCCGCAATCGTGAGCACGCTGCCCCTGGGTAGTTCGGCCAGCAGCCCATTGATCGAGGTGAATTGGCGCACTACCGATCCCCCTTGGAGGGTCACCGCTGAAAGCAAGGTGGGCGAGATCGGGCCAGTGGTTTGGATCAGGACACGGACGGTTTGCGAAGTTTGGTCCGCCCAGACGCAACTTTGGGATTCGGGTTTGATCCCGTTCTGCAGGGCCGGCGAGAGCTTGGAAACTGGATCGCTACTACTGGAGGTGCCGGTACTACCAGATGACTGGGCCGCCTGCGATTGACCCAAGGGAAGAAGCGGGCTCAGTAAAACTAACGTCAGGCAGATCGCTATAAATCGGCGAGTACGATCAGACCGAAGTGACTTGATGCGGGGGAGCTTGATCATGAATACTATCTACCTTTTCTTTTGAATTCGGATTGCCCCCGGGGAGGGGCCAGCCATTGGCCAGCGCTCTCTTGGCAACCGGTGTGCCTGGCCCCAAGCGGAGTCTGCCTCCCGCAACACCAGCTACTTAATCGGCCTTTTACCTCGAAGGGTTGAGACAAATTCGCAATCAGATCTCTTTTGCTTAGCCAACCGGTCAAAATGATGATCAAGGGACTGGTCAAAATGACCGCGACGCTTTCGCCTTGCGAGGCGCCTCTGCTACGGCCCGGGCGTTTACCTGATGCCTGATGGCTTTACATCGCAGCCGCGGTTATGTTTTAATGCGCTCGTTTTAAGAGGCGGCCCCGCTTTCAGACCCTGCTACTTAATACGACAGACCTCAGATCAACATTCGCGCCGTGGAGGTAACGTCAGTGCGATCACAAAAAGTTCTCGTCGGGCTATTGATCTTTCTCCTGCTGCCCGCAGCCTGCCGGCAGCAGAGTAACGAACAGACGGCGCCGGGGCACCAGACGGGCGTCCGCGGCGGGCGCCTCGTCGTCGCCGAGCGGAGCGCGCCGCTAACCTTCAACTACCCGCTGGCGAGCGACGCCACCTCAGTCAACACCAGCTTCTTCCTGATGAGCGCGCGGCTGGCTGAGTTCGATCACGACAAGCAGGAATTCGTGCCGGGGCTGGCCGAATCGTGGCAAGTGAGTGACGGGGGCCGCACCCTGACGGTGAAGCTGCGCGAGGGGCTCAAGTTTTCGGACGGGGCGCCGCTCACGGCCGATGACGTGCTCTTCACGCTCAAGGTCTTCTACGACAAACGCGTGAACTCCCCGGTCTTCTACGATGCGATGCTCGTGGGCGGCGAGCCGATCAAGGCGACCAAGCTCGACGCGCGCACGGTCCGGCTAGAGCTGCCGCGCTCGGTGGCAGTGCCTGAAGAGTACCTCTCCAACATCGGGGTGCTGCCACACCATAAGCTGGAAGCGGCGCTCGAACGCGGTGAGTACAATAAAGTCTGGGGGACTACGGCGGCCCCGGCTGACTTCGCCGTCTCCGGCCCGTTCAGCCTGAAAGAGTACGTCCCGGGACAGCGCACAACCCTGGCGCGCAATGCCAATTACTATAAGCGTGACGCCGCCGGCAATCAGTTGCCTTATCTTGACGAGGTGGTGATCGAGGCGGTCCCAGATGCGAACACCGCGCTGCTCAAGTTCCAGCAGGGCGAACTCGACATCCTCGATAACATCCGCCCGGCCGATTACGCCACGCTCAAGGACAAGCCGGGCGCCGTGGCGGTGCACGACACTGGCCCGTGGCTCCAGACCGACGTGCTCTGGTTCAACCTCAATGACGGGACGGATGCGCAAGGTAAGCCGCTGGTGGACCCGGTGAAGCGGGCGTGGTTCGCTGACGTGCGTTTCCGCCGCGCCATCGCCTGCGCCATTGACCGGCAGAGCATAATTCAGAACGTCCTTCGCGGCTTGGGCACGCCGCCGAGCAGCGTCGTCTCGCCGAGCAACAAGCGCTGGGCGAAGACTGACGCGCCGCGTTATGACTACGACCTGAACCGCGCGAAAGAGATGTTCAAGGAGGCGGGCTTTCAGTTGCGTGAAGGCGGGGGCACACCGCAGTTGATCGACGGCTCGGGCCACCCGGTCGAGTTCACGCTGATCGTGGCGGAGAATGTCGCGGTGAGGAAACAGATGGCCACGATGATTCAGGAGGACTTGGCCAAGCTGGGGATCAAGGTCAACGTCTCGCCGATCGAGGACAAGGCCTTCATGGCTTACATCCGCCAGACGCTCAACTACGAGGCGGCGATCCATGGGTTCTCGCCGAGCAGCCCCGACCCGTCGGCGTTTATGGCCGTGCTCAAGACCGGCGGTCAGCAGCGCTACTGGTTTTTAAATGAGAAGAAGCCGATGGCGGAGTGGGAAACGCAGGTCGATAAGTTGATGGACGAGCAGGCGGTGGAGAACGACGCGGCGAAGCGTAAGGAGAAGTTTGACGCGGTGCAGCGCATCTTCGCCGAGCAACTGCCGGCGATCCCGCTCGTCGTGCGCCACTTCGTCACCGGCGCCAAGACCAGCCTGGGCAACTATCGCGCGAGTTTCATGCCGCCGCGCTCGCTGTGGAATGCCGACGAACTCTTCTGGAAGAAAGCATCAGGGTAGGCTTAGGCCGCTCTCTGGATCGGCATCAAGCCATCCAGCTAGGAATAGACCGCGGATGACGCGGGAAGAATGACTGGCCGCTGATCCGATCCGCGGCCATCCGTTTTTTTCGCCTCATCCGCGGTCTCTCTGGCTCGCCACTACGCGAGCTTATCCGATGACGGGTCCTTAGCCGAAGAGCTCCGTCACGATCTCCGTGAGCGCGTTCATCACCGGCGGCACAATCCGGCTGGTGCGGCTGCGCGAGGAGAGCCCGTTGGCGAGCAACAGGCCGATCCCGATCCCGGCGCCGAAGGCGATCAGCGTCAGCTTGCCGGGGTTCTCGCGGCCGTAGTCCATCGCCTGATCGTAGGTCGCTGAGAGGGTCTGGCTCGTCTTATCGTAAGCCTCAGTGATCGTCTGCTTGGCCTGGTCCACATATTCTGAGGTACGATTCCCCTCTGACTGCGGGGCACGGGCGCGCTGCGTCGCGCTGCCACCGGCATAGCCGGTTGAGCCCTGATCGGTGCTATAAGTGCCAGTGCCTGGTGTGCTGCTAGTGGAACCTTGGCCCGCGCCCTGGATGCCGCCGGTCGTGCTGTGACCTGCGCCCTGGGTGCCGCCCGTCGTCTTACCTTGTTCCTGCGTTCCTTTCGTCTCCATATGATTTCTCCTTCGTAGAATGTGGTGTTGAGTTATCGAAATCAGTCTCCGGAGGGCGAGACGCCTAAATGTGCTGATCAAATCCTGTGCGCTCGAACCCGCGCGATGCAGTTTGCCGACCGTTGTGCGTCGCGCCGCGCCCGAACAGTCTTTCACCAGCCTGGCCTTTGACGTAATCCACCGCTGCTTTGGTGAGCATAGCCGTAATCGCCGCTTTGACCGTCTTGCCAGGGCCGGACTTCTTCTTCAGCGGCAGGTCGCCCATCGCGTCGTGGACGGTGTCGCGGAGCCGGTCGGTGAAGTCCTCAAAGGTTTCAGCCACCGCCTCCAGAATGCGCTCACGCGGCGTCGGGCGAGGTTTGAAGATGCCTGAGAGTAAGAACCCGAGTCCGGCCGCCGCTCCCAGGGCGACGTACGGGTAATCGGCGATATACTCGCGCCAGTCGAGTGTCTGGTGGATGCGTTCGCCCAGCCGGTCTACCGTCTCGGTGATTGTTTCGCGCTTAGCGGCAATGTCCTGGCGGATCTCTTCGGCACTGCGCTCCGCCGTCATCCCTTCGGTGCGCGCGCGCGTGCTCAGGTCAGTTCTTTCAGCCATTCTTTATCCTCCTCCAGCGTCTCAATGGTTTGTTCCGGCTTGAGGCTTGTTCGTTTCAGTTGGCTGAGTCCCGTCAAAGCGACTGTGCACGCGACCACAGCGAGCACGCCTCCGATGATCAGCGCCGACTGCCAGGCGCCCACGTATTCGGCCAGCGCGATGATGGCCGCCGCACATAGCGCCAGGACCGCGACGAAACCGATTACGGCCCCGACAGCCATGACGATCAGCCCCGAGCGGAAGGCGGTCAGCTTCTCGCGCATCTCCTGCTTGGCCAGGGCAAGCTCATCGCGGACCAGCGCCGCGGAGTCATTGGCCAGTTGGCCGAGCAGTTCGCCAAACGATTCGCGCGGCACGCCCGCTGCGGGTAAGCTTTCCATGGCTCTTCGCGCCTGCATCACTACCTCCTGCGAAACAGCGCGCCGAGAATGAGCCCCGCCGCGCCAGCGATCAGGAGGCTACGGCCCGGGTTACGGCGCACCTGATTCTCGATCTCAGTCTTCACCTGTTGCGGGTCGAAGTCACGGACGTAATCGGCCGAGCGGTCCAGCCAATCGGCCGCCTGGCGCCCGTAATCAGAGAGGGCGTTATTCTCCCCTGGCCCTGCTTTTTCATGGATCGTGCTGGCGGCCGTGTGCAGCTTGTCGGCCACCGCACTCTTGATGTTATCGAAGGTGGAGTTGCCGCCTTGGACCCGTCCCTCTACCCACTGCTCTGGGCCGTTAGCTTGACTTATGCTATTGCTCATCTGATCCATAATCCGCTCCTTCAGCCTAAGTATTTGATTGAAGCGCCACCAGCCTCAGCCCGTCTCCCAGATAGGCTTGAGGCCGCTTCAGCGATGTTGACTTGATCTGCTCAATCCTGCAGTCACGCCGGGTAGCCGCAGATAGTTCAGAACCCACTAGTAGTTCGTCACGGTGAAGATGAGGAAAGTTTGGAGTTCAAGCTTGAGCTTGCCTGCTTGAGCAAGCAGGCAAGCTCAAGCTTGAACTCCGAACATCAAAATCATCGTGACGAACTACTAGTTCCTGATGACAACGATCGTCTTGATTTCAGCAAGACTTATGCCAACCGGCGGGTCTGCGGGGAGGGTCGCCCCCGATAAAGGATCAGGTGTAACTGCATATAATTAGAGAGAAAACGCTGGGCTGGGAAAGATGATGCGAGGGGCTGAGGACGTTTAATTTCAGTACAGACGCGGCCTGACTGTTTCTATTTCAGTCAGGGGAAGGTCGGTAGTGAGCCAGCGATTGCCTGTTATCTCTGGCCTCGCTTTAAGCGACGCTTTTTATCGCCGATGCCGAATAATGATTGCCGTTGCCCGGTGATAGTGGTAAGTATTCGAGCGGAGGGAAAGAGAGTAGAAAAACAACGGACCCAATCACCGAGACACTATGCCCAAGACTGAACTACCGATCCTTGCCGCGGCGCCAAACAACGGCTCGGCGCAAGCGCCGCCTATGCTCTACGATTGCTCGCGGTGCCCCGCTTACTGCTGCTCGTATGAATATATCGGCGTCACCCGCCGCGACCTCAAGCGCCTCGCCAAGCGTTTTGGGATGACGCCCGAGGCGGCCGAGCAACGCTTCACCAAAATGATCAGCGGCTACGGCCGAGTCCTGCGCCACCGCCAGGATACGGTCTACAAGAGCACCTGCCAATTTTTACATCCCACCGAGCGCCGCTGCACGGTCTACGAGCACCGCCCCGAGGTCTGCCGCAGCTACCCCGAGTCACGCCGCTGCCGCTATTACGACTTCCTCCAGTGGGAGCGCGAGCACCAGGCTGATGAAAGCTTCATCCCGCTGGCGCGATAAGTCTGAAGTCTAGAGTCTGGAGTCTGGAGTCTGGAGTGTCGGGAGTTTAGGTCCTTTGGAAGTTCTAGGTTCCCCGGACTCCAGACTCCAGACTCCAGACTCCAGACTCTTCTTGTCCTCGCGCATCAAGCGGGCGAGCGTAGCGCTCAGCTCGCGCTGGAGCGGGCCGCAAATATTCCTGATGTCCACGATCAACTCGCCGTCCAACAGGCAGCGGTAGAAAGTGATGGCGCCGAGCGCGGTATCATCCTCGTCGGTGAGCGGCAGGCGCAAGGTCCAGAATTGGTTCGAGGAGAGGATCTCTTCGAGCGGAGTGTCGCCGCGCTCCCAGACCCAGATGACGCGGCTCGGGCCGTTGGCCGGGAAGCGCCGGCCGTAGCGGGCCGAGTAGGACTCAAAGTGCGGCGTCGCCTGGTTGATTTCGAGCACGGCGCAATCGAACTCGTTGGTCATGAGCATCTCCGAGAGCGCGGCGAAGAACTGGTCGGCATTCTTTGTGCCGCTCAAATCGGCGCTCGTGCGGCGGACGCGCACGTTAATGGCGAGGGCGCGGCGGCGGCGTGCCATGCCCTCGCGGATCTGGCTACCCAACTCGCTGAACTCGGCGTAGCGCAGGTGCTGGACGCCGAAGACGATGCCGACGCCGAGCACGAAGAAGATCAACGCCGCCAGATTGCGCGCCGGGTTGAGCAGCATGAGCCCAAAGAGTGAGAAGAGGGCGCAGACGGCGTAGAGCAGGATCGCCGCCTGGCGCTGGTTCAAGCCCCGTTGCAGCAGCATGTGGTGGATGTGCCCCCGGTCACTCTGGAAGAGCGGCTCGCCGCTCAGGAAGCGGCGCACGAGCGAGAGCCAGGCCTCGACCACCGGCAGGCCGAAGGAGACCAGCGGGATCGCAATCGCGATGATCGTCGAGCCCTTCTGCGACCCCGCGAGCGAGAGCGCCGCGGCCATAAAGCCGAGAAAGAGGGCCCCCGAGTCGCCGAGGAAGATCGTCGCCGGGTTGAAGTTGTAACGCAAAAACCCGATCACGGCCCCGATCAACACGACGGCCACCAGGCTGATCTCCGGGGCGCCCTGCGTGATCGAGAAGAAGAGGATCGACAGCAGCGCGAAGACCGAGGCGCCCGCCGCCAGCCCGTCGATTCCGTCGATCAGGTTGAAGGCATTGGTCACGCCCACCACCCACAACGCCGTGAGCGGGAAGCTCAGCAACGCCGGCAACTCCCACGACCCGCCGAAGGGCGTCGAGAGGTGGCTGATGCGGAAGCCGAAAGCGTAGATCATCGCGGTGGCGATGACCTGGGAGAGAATCTTGAGCGAGGCGCTCGACCCGCGGAAGTCGTCGTAGATGCCGAAGAGAAAGATGAAGGTCGCCGGGACCAGGATCGCCACCAAACCCGTCAGACTCTCGCGAAAGAAGTAGCTCACGTAGTTGCCGAGCAGCGGGACGCACAGCAACGTGGCCATGAAGGAAAGATAGATCGCAATCCCGCCCAACCGCGGCGTCGGCTTCAAGTGGATGCGGCGGCGGTTGTCAGGCAGATCGATGGCGCCCCACTCAATCGCCTTGCGCCGGACGAAAGGCGTCAGCAGGAGCGTCAACATAAAGGACATCGTAAACAGAATCAGATACGAGCGCATATGGGTGAACAGTTTGTCGATCGTTAGTTGTCAGTCGTCCGTTGTCAGTTGTCGATGATCAGTCTGAAGGGTTCAAGTAGATCGAAGCGAGATGATCAGTCCGGATGTTTTTGCGGCTCATCCAGCAGTGGACCATTGACCACCGACCACTGACCATTGACCACCGTGGCGAGCGCCTCAAGATAGACTTCGGCGAGCGCTGAGCGCAGGTAGTGTGCCTTGACGAAACGCTCGCCGTTGGCCCCGAGTTGACGCCGTAGCTCGGGCTCCGCGCGCAGCCGGTTGATCGCGGCCACTAGTGCCTCAATGCTCTCCGGCTCAATGCACAAGCCCGCCTCGGCACGCCGGACGAGGGCCGCCGCCTCACCTTCGACGCTACAGATCATGGGGCAACCTGCTCCCATCAGCTCGAAGATCTTCGACGGGAGCACCTTCTTAAAAATCTCGAGTCGCCGCAGCGGGACCAGCGCCACATCACTCGCGCGGTAGAAGGCCAGCAACCGATCGCGCGGCTGCTCGTTCAGGAAGGTCGCGTTCCGCAAGCCCAATCGGGCGGCAAGCTGTTGCAAGTTTTCTTTCTCCGCGCCCTCGCCGACGAAAAGGAAATGGACCGTCGGGTCCTCGGCCAATGCCTCGGCCGCGCGCAACACGACGCCGAGCGCGTGCGCCATGCCGTGCGTCCCGATGTAGGCGACGATGAACTTGCCCGCCAGCCCCAACTCCTCACGCGCGCCCTCCGGCGTCGCGCCGGCCGAAGCCAGATAGCGCGTGTCGATCCCGTTGGGGATCACCTTGATCTTCTCCGGCTCAATCCCTTGATTGATCAGGTAGGCCCGTGTCGACTCCGCGACCGGCACGATCAGTGCGGCGCGGCGGTAGAGGTGAAGCTCGATGGCCTCGAGCGTGCGGACGAGCAGGCGGTTGCGCAGCGCCCCCATCTCGACCGCCGAGAGCGGCCAGATGTCACGCACCTCGAAGACGAACGGCGCCCGCTTGAGGCGACTGAGCAAATAAGCAGCGACTGCGCAGAAGAACTGCGGCGAGGTGCCGACGACGACATCCGGCCGCTTGGTCAGCACGGCCCCGAGCACCAATGATGAACAGAAGAACGAAAGAAAATTGAGCACCCGCTTAAAGAAACCTTTGTTGGGCGCGACGTAGACCCACGTGCGCAACAGACTGATGCCTGCCACCTGCTCCCGCTTGACGAAGCAGCCCCGGTACTCCGGCCGGATGATGCCTGTCGGATGGTTCGGGAACCCGGTAATCACTGTCACCTCATGGCCGAGGCCAGTCCAGTGCCGCGCGTGCTCGTAAGTGCGTGCCGACGGCGCCCCCATCTCGGGCGGGAAATATTGGCAGAGAAAAGTGATGCGCATGACTAAAGACTGTCGACCGTAGGTGAGGGGATGTAATCTAGCTTGAGAACTTCAGGCTGGAGGGGCACCAGGGGCCTGCTGATCCAGCCACCGGGTCAGGTCAGCCGGCACCGCGAAATCAAGTAGCGCCTCGCCCAGAGCCTCCCATTGACTGATCGAGAGACTCTTAAGGCGCTCTTGAGTGGCGGCGTCCAGCGGGCCAACGCGTCGATTCAACAGTCGCAGGATCAATCCCCGCTCTTGCTGTATGCCTTGCTGTATGCCTTGCTGTATGCCTTGCTGCAAACCTTCTTGTATGCCTTGCCGCAAGCCTTCCTGCCTGCCCTCCTCCACGATCTCTTGATAGATCACTGACTCTTTCATGACTCCCTCCTTGAAGATGCGCTGAATCAATCCTTTTTCATACCGTAAACCCGCCAGGACTTGCGCGCAACTCGAAAGTTCACGCCGCCGCTCCTGCGGCTCAATCTTACTTACCCGCTCCGCCACCTGCTCCAGCAGCCGTGCCGGCGATTCCCCTTGCGCCAGCACTGCCAGCGGCAATAATGCCTCCGCCTGCAATAATGGCCCCGGCTCCTGCTCCCACATCCGCACCACCTGATAGCGATGCCAGGTCTGCGCGGCACGAAACTCCTCCGGCACCTCCGCCTCGGTCTGTTTGAGCATCACCAACACCTGCTTCACCGGTAATTCATAGCGCCGATACAAGCGCACCCAGTAGTCTAGCATGCGAAATGGCAACGGCGGTTTGCTCTTCATCTCCACCTGGAATTCGAGGTGCAGGATCAACCCCGCCCCATGCAGCAGGGTTACTGAGTCGGCGCGAATCGGCTCGCTGCTCAGCTCGGTCTTTAAAACCTCGACCGCCGGCAGAGGCTGACCGAGTAACCAGGCGGCGAACTGGTCCGGGTATTGCTCAGCCAGATACTTGCACAGATTATCATAAGCCATGAAGTGCTACCCTGAGCCACACCGGATTTGATACCCAAACGTTTCGCCTGTGCTCACTCGATATTCGAAGCAGACGCTCGCACTCGGCCGTGCGATGCCGAAGTCTGGGAAGTACCAGCCCTGCGGTGGCGATTCCGCTCCCTTAATCACCTCGACGCTCTCGGCGCCGAACGGCTCGATCAAGATGACGCGCTCCCCGGCCTGACACTTGACGGCGAGACTTTGATCGTCAGCCCTCTGCGTGAGCACTTCAGGATGCAGGTGAACAAAGCTCAACGCCCGCTCGGCCGCACCACCCCGCACCGTGTCTGTGATCACCCAATCGCCATTCGCCTCGCGTCTGACGTGACGCTCGTGCGAGAGTCGTGCCGCGTGGTAGGGCCGATAAGCGCCGCGGAATTCCCAGGTCCGCCCGTCATCCCGCGCTTCGGCGCTCAGCAGCTCAGCGCTCCGGGCCATGCGAAATGTCCCCCACACCTCCGACTGCTCACGCCCGTCCAGGCTCACCGTATTGTGCGCCCGCGTTGAGCGCACGTATTCCCGGAAGCGGTCGCCCCCATAGCCGTGGACGCCCGAATCAACCACGAATGGACGGCCGCCCAGCCAGAGTTCATAACTTAATAGATCACAGTGTGCGTGCGCCGGATTATACCAGACGGCCGGCGGCCCCGCATCCACTACGATCCGTTCGGCCCCGTCTCGCGAATTCCACAGGTAGTAGCCGGTCTCCGGGAAACTCCGCGGGTAGGCACGCAGATCGCCGCCGCAGATGCGCTCGGCCGCGGCCAGGATCGGCAGGGGGCGGGCCTCTTCGGCATTGGCCGAATCATTGAAAAGGGCGAGCGTGCCGTCCGCATAAGTCATCGCCGCCAGGAAACGAGCCATCGCCCGCAGCTTCGCTTCAATGTTCGCCGAGCACTGAGCCCCCAAAGCCCGCAGCAGCGCGAAGCACTCCAGGAAGTCAGCCAAGGCCGAAGCGTGATACATCGGGGCACGTTCGTAATGCCCGCCGTCGCCGAGCACCTGTTCGTTGAATTCCTGCCAGAGCAGCCGCTCCCCGGCGGCGAGCCACCGGGCTCCACGCGGGTCGTCGGCAAAAAACAGGCCGCCGATCACCAGCGCCTTCGCGTTCTTGATCACGTGATTGGCCAGCAGGTGATACTCGATGTGGCGGCTCAAAAAATCCAACTGCCGGTGGATGCTCGCGCTCCACCGAGCCAGGAACCGATGATCATCGTAACGGCCGGCGACGAGTGCGTAAGCGTAGATCCAGTTCACCACGCGTAGCGAGACGGGGTAAGCGTCCCACCCGTCGCTGCGCCCGATGCGTGCGCCTTCGATCCAACTCTCGATCAGCGCCTGGCAGCGGCGCATCGCCCGCTCATCGCCGCGGGCGAGCAAGGCGCGGGCACACCACAGGCTATAGCCGAAATAGTGGAGCTGATAGTTCCACAGGTGGCTTTCATACCGGCGGTTCCAGTCAACCTTCTTGAGCTCCAGAGTGCGGTTGAGAAACGTGAAGCGGCCGGCGAGCAAACCGGCGAGACGTTCATCGTACTCTCTGAGGGGGCGATTCAAATGGGGGAATGAAGACTCGAAGGTCGAGCGGATTTTTTCCACCGCTCGTGGAGAGGGGCTCGGCGCCGACTGCTGGGGTGTGGTCCACCGCGCAGTTAATTGGGGAGCGACACGATATAGGCGGTACTGCGCTAAGCGCCAGGGCCGGTATGTCAACTGCTCCCGGCGCAGATGCGGGAGCGTTCGCAAGAGAAGTTTCAAGCTCAAAGTTTCGAGTGGATGCGGCTCTTTTGGAACGACGCGGAGAGGGCGCTCCCGTCAGTCCCGCGAGCGGGAGCGAGCGTGTTGCCCGCGCTGCTGCCGCTCCCTGGAAGCGACGCTCGCTCCCGCTCGCAGGACTGACTCGTTGGCGCCCGTCGTTTCAAACTCAACCTCGGGACTCCAAACTTTTCGGCTGACCACTGCCGACCGCATCCACCATGCGCAAAGTCGCCAGCGTCGTGAGGACCAGGCTGCGCCACGAGATCGGCATCTCCCCGCCCGCTCGCGCCGCCTCAATGAAGGCCGCCAGTTCGCGGTCAAAGCCTTTATCCTGCTGGAGGCGCTTAGTGGTTTTGCGCCGCCCCCCGCGCCACACCTCCAGCCTGCGGAAATCATCGAGCACCGCGACACGTCCGCCCCCATAAACCTCGACGCGTTCTTTCGAGAGGCCGCGGTCGCCAGTCGCCAGATAGTTGATGTTGCCCACCGAACCATCGCTTAACTTGACGACGATACTGAGCGTGTCCGCGCCCGCCGCGCAAGCGTAGGCGAAGACTTCCACTGGCTCGGCGTCAGTCAAGAATTGCAGGAAATCGACAAAGTGGCAGACCTCGCCGACAATCCGCCCGCCGCCTTCTGCGCCCTGAATCCAGCTCTCCTTCGGGAGGGCGCCAGCGTTGACGCGATAGGTGATCGCGAGTGGCTCACTCCCCTTAACACAATCAGCGAATGCTTGCTTGAGTTCAGCCGAGAGCGCCGAGAAACGGCGATTGAAGCCGACCATCACCCGACCGCGGGTCTGGGCGACGGCCAATGAGACTTCGGCCAGCCCATCCTCACTGATCGCCAGCGGCTTCTCGACGTACACGGTCTTACCCGCGCGCAACGCCTCGGCCGCCAGCGCCGCGTGCGTGTCGTGCCGCGTGGCGATGAGCACCGTGTCCAGATCGCCGCGCGACAGCAACTCGCGGTAATCAGTCGTGCAGAACCCGAAGCCGAATTGCTCACCGACGGCCTTCGCGTTGCGACCCGTGGCCGTCGCAATCCCCACTAAATTCACCCCCGAGGCTTTGGCCAAGCGCGGCAGCAAGACGCTCTTGGCAAAGTTGCCGGCGCCGATCACCCCGAGCCCGACAGCATCCTTGCTGCGCGGCGACGCGCGCCGGTCATTCAGCGCCACCACGGTCGAAGCCCGGCCTTCTGCTTGCGCCTCCGTATAGGTGAGGAGGATGCCTAAGAAAGGCTGCCGATCCCGGCCGGTGATGATGTCGTAGGCGCGTTCCGCCTCCTCGATCTTGAAGCGGTGGGTGACGAGTTTGTCGAGGCGCACCGCCTTCGTCGCCACCAGCCGCAAGAACTCCTGCATATTGCGCCGCTCGGTCCAGCGCACGTAACCGAGTGGATAGTCAATCCCCTGCTCCTCATACTGCGCATCATAACGGCCCGGCCCATAGGAGCGCGACAGACGCAGTTGGAGTTCCTTCTCGTAATAAATCTTGCGCGGCACGTCCATCCGCACCGCGCCGACCATCGAGATGATTGCCCGGTCACGCGCGATGGCCCCCGCCAACTCAACCGGGTCATTGGTCTCGGCCGCGGCGGTGACAATCACGGCGTCCACCCCGGCGCCGTCGGTAAATTGATCGACCGCGCCCTCTACCTCATCGCCCCGCCGGATTGCGCCGTCAGCCCCGTGCGCGCAGGCCAAGGCGGTCTTACTCGGATCCAGATCAACCCCGATCACGCGGCAGCCCGCCGCCTTGAGGATCTGGACGGTGAGTTGTCCGAGCAGGCCGAGGCCGATGACCGCGACCGCCTCGCCCAATTTGACCTCGGCCGTGCGCACGCCTTGCAGGGCGATGGCCCCGAGCGTGACGAAGGCGGCCTCGTCGAAGCTCACCCCTTCCGGAATCTTGACCGCGAGATTCTTCGGGACGAAGACGGTCTCGGCGTGCGAGGCGTAATTCATCCCGGCACAGGCCACGCGGTCGCCGACCTGAAACTCTTCGACTCCCCGCCCCACTTCCTTCACCACGCCCGCGCAACTGTAGCCGAGCGCGAGCGGCGTCTCCAGCTTCGCTTTGACCGAGCGGAAAGTGCTCGCCAGCCCCTCACGCCGGATCTTGTTGATGACCTGGCGGACGAGGTCGGGGCGCTCCTTAGCTTTCCCCATAAGCGACTTCCGGGCCAAATCGACGGCCATCTTTTCCGTCCCGGCGCTGACAAGCGAAGTCACGTTGCGCACCAGGATGCCGCCGCTCTTGGTGATCGTCTCCGGCACCTCATCAACCTTGAGGAGGCCGGAGCGGAAGTTTTGGATGACTTGCTTCATTCCGGTTTCAGTTGATCGCTTTGATGCCCTTGCCCTGCTCCGTAATCAAATAGAGCGACCCGGCCACCGCGACCCGAACTTTGACCGATCCATACTCGGGGATGGTGATCGAGACTTCTTGACGCTCCCCTAGCGGAGAGTGCGCATATAGGAGCCACTGCCGCGCCGGCGCCTGCCCCAAGACCAGCGCGAGAGAATAGACGGGCAGCTCCGTGTTCAGCGTCCACGGCCGCTGAGGATCGAGGTTGGTATTCAAGAGAAACCAGCGGTCCACATCTTTATATTCGCTCGGAATGCTTGTCTGGTAAAGGTGCGGGTGGGCGCGGTTCGGGACCAGTTGGCCTTTCTGCCAGAACGTCCGCAGCGTCGCACTCTCATGCACGCGGTCCACAGCCCTGATGATTGGCAGCAGGTAAGCCTCACTCTGAGCCAAGGTATCGCGCCAGCCGCGGAACTCACGCACCGCCCGCGGTCGCAGGAGCCACATACCGAACTCGACCATGCCGCCGTAACGCTCGGGGCTGAAAGTCTGGCCGCGGCTGGCGTAAGTTTTGCGCTTGTCATTGGCCATCTCCGGCTCGTGGCCGTCCCAGGTCGAAATCTCAAACCAGAATTGTGGGTTGAGCCGGTAAGCCTCTCCCAGCATAAAGACCCAGTTCATCGCTTCGACCTGCGGGCTGTGAACGGTGTAGTCGGTGCTCGCATTCCAGTTGAAGACGTAGAACGACGGCGAACCTCCGTCCCAGGCCAGCGGGCTCGGATCAATTCGCCCAGGAGTAATCAATGAGTATTCCGCCCAGCGGTCCCACCGCCCGAAATGCGGCGGGCCGAAAGCGTCGTAGCCGATGAAGACCGCCTTCGCCTTCCAGGCTGGATTGCTCAAGCCATCGCGCATCCCTTGCTCTAAAGCGCGGTAGCGTTCGATCCACCCTTCGGCGATCACCCGGCGCTTGAAATCATCGTCCCGCCCTGAGCCGTAGAGTTTGAGATAGCGGCGATCCTCTTCAGCTTTCGGCCACCAGAGCTTGGCGTGCTCATTGTTGGAAACAAACAGCACCTTCGGCAGGTCGGGGTACCACTCCTGTAGTCGCTTCATCATTGGGCTGGAGGCCCACTTCCTCCCCACCTCCCGCCACAACTCGACCGGCCCGAAGGGAGAGACTTCTCGCCGCACCTTGCCGTCCGGGCCAATGACGTTAGGGTTCTGCTCCGGCGGCAGATTGAAGTAAGCCGGGTCGCTGGTGAGGAGGGCTTCCCACTGAGTGCCGATGAGGGTGAGCGGGAGTTTCAATTCCGCCGCCCGCTTGATTGGCGCCTCGTAGTAATCGATCCAGCGCTGGTCGCCAGCAGCCATGTCGATGCCTGGCATCTGAAACCAGGGCAGCAGGTAATGCTTCTGCGCAATCATCTGCATCTGGTAAGCAGGGCTGAAGCTGCCTTTCTCGGTGCCTGTGTTCCAATGACCGACCAACGGCAACGGCCGTCCGGCGCTGCTATCGTTCGGCCGCAACGCTTCGGTGCGAATTGCTTCAGGGACAGCAGGGGATGTCCTAGCTGACGGCGCCACACCCGCTTGAAAAGCGCAGCATCCGAATGCTACCGCCAACAAGCCGAGTCTCATCCAAGCATCTCGATACGTCAGCAACATTTTCTAACAGGCAGAAGCAGGTGATCGCGCAGTTAGCCGCAGGCCGCCATCCGGCTCTGATGCACCATCGGCAGCGTCTCGGTGATGTACTTGCGATACCAGGTATCAAAGATCAGGACCGCAAACAGCTCGTAAGCGTTATCGCGCCGCCCGCGGCGATGCTCGTCGCGCAGGTGTGTGAGGTAATCGTGATCGAAAATCCCCTCGCGCCGGACGTACTCACGCGGCAGGCGCTCGTCGAAGTAGCGATCCAGCTTCGTCCGCATCCAGGCCCCGAGGGGAACGTTGAAGCCCTTCTTCGGCGCCCGCAGATTCTCCGGCGGAATCAGATCGGCGAAGGCCCGGCGCTGAATCAGCTTGCTCTCGCCCCCGCGCAGCTTGAGCGTGAAAGGGACGCGAAAGGCCAGCTCCACCACCCGCGGGTCGAGGTAAGGCACGCGGAGTTCGAGCCCCCGCGCCATACTCATCTTGTCGGAATACTCCAACAGGTTGTCGGCCAGGAAGGTCTCGACATCGAGATACGAGAAGCGATTGCCCTCGTCCCAACTGCGCGGGATGCGGTCCAGGTGCGATTGCAAGACGCGGTGCGAGGCGAGCCGTTCGCCATTCCGATGCGCGAGCAGCCCCGCCTTACGCTCCTCATCCAAGTAGTAAACCCATTTCAGGTATTGCCGCGCCGGGTCCCGGTCCAGCCCGTCAAGCAGGGCTCGAATCCGATGCAGCCGCCGGTCCGCGAAATTATCGTGGAGGTGCGACGCGGCCCCGAGCGCCAGGCGTGCCGCCGCCCGCGGCACAAACCGCAGGTAGCGTGCGGCCTGTACGGCCTGGTAACGCGGATAGCCGCCGAACAACTCATCGCCGCCGGCCCCGGATAAAGCGACCGTCACCGACTCCCGCGTGTAGCGCGCGAGCAGGTGCGTGAGGTAGAGCGTCGTGTTGCCGAAGGGTTGATCGAAGTATTCAACCAAGTCGAGCATCTCTTCAGGCCGCGACAAATCGACCGGCATCTCGTGATGCTCGGTCGCGAATTTTTCGGCAACGCGCCGCGCCTCCGCCCGCTCGTCGTAATAACTCAACTCCGGCCCGTCAAAGAGCACCGTGAAAGTCTTGACCGGGCGCGCAGAGCGCTCGGCCATCAGGCCGACGATCACGTTGGAATCCACGCCGCCCGAAAGAAAAGCCCCCAGCGGGACGTCGCTGATCATCTGCTTCTCGACCGCGTCGGCCACGAGCGCCCGCAGTTCGGCCTGCAATTCGCGCCCGTCCTGCTGCCTGCTCGCACCCTTCGCGCCCCACTCGGCGACATCCCAGTAGCGCTCGATCCGCACAATCTGGCGCGCGCGCAGATCGTATTCCAACCAGTGGGCAGGCGGCAGTTGGTAGACGCCGCGGAAGATCGTGTGCGGTGCGGGCACGTAGAGGTACGAGAAGAAATCATGCGCCGCTTGCCAATCAATCTCCGGCGTGTAAACGTCGGCGGCGAGGATCGCCTTGATCTCTGAGGCAAAGGCGAACTTCCCTCCAGCCTCGGTGTAGTAGAGCGGCTTGATGCCCAAATGGTCGCGCACCAGGTAGAGACGCTCGCGCGGCGCGTCATAGAGCGCCAAGGCGAACATGCCGTTGAGCGCACGGAAGGCCGCGACCCCACGCTCTTCGTACAAGTGCAAGATCACTTCAGTGTCGGTCTCCGAGGCGAAGCGGTGTCGAGCCGGGTCGAGCGTGTCTTTGAGTTCGCGGTAGTTGTAGATCTCGCCGTTGAAGCTGATCCATACGGTCTCGCCTTCATTGGCCATCGGTTGCCGGCCACGCGGCGAGAGGTCGATGATGCTCAAGCGGCGGTGGCCGAGGTCGAGCCCCACTTCCGGGAAGCGCTCTACGCCGCTCCCATCCGGCCCGCGATGAGCAAGGCTCGCTGTCATGCGCTCAATCGCGCTGTGGCTGCTGGCGCCGATAATTCCGCACATCCCGCACATAAAAGTCTAGAGTCTGGAGTCTGGAGTCTGGAGTCCGGTTACTGGCTTCGGACTTTGGACTTCAGAGTCAGGACTATTTTTCGCTCCTTGCAATTGATACTCGTAGAGCTTAGCCGAGATCACCGCTTCGTGCATGCTCTGCAACGTACAGAAGATCAACCCCGGCTTCCCGTCCAAGAATCCGAGCCGCAGGACATACATCAGGAAGAAGCGGAGCAGGGGCTTGAAGGGCAGGCGCACCCAGAGCCGCTTGAGGAAGCGCTTGCGCTCAAGCGGCGAGCCGAAGAGCGAGGCGCCGATGGCGCTCGACCCTGGCACACCGCTCGTCCAGTTGTAGTAGACGCGCGCGTCCCAATTCGAGTAGCGGTTGTGGCGCTCGATGAAATGGTAGACGCTCTTGAAATCCTCGTGCAGCAGGTCGTGCTTGAGATAGGCGGCCTTGCCCTTTAGGACGATGTGTTCGTGCACCTCAACGTCACCCGCGTTCTCCACGTCCTCGGTCTCCAGCCGCTCGTAGCGGCCGAGCCGGTGGCGGAAGAGCCGCAGGTTCCAACTCGGATACCAGCCGCAGTGCTTGATCCAGCGGCCGAGAAAAATAAGCTTACGGTTGAGGTAATAGCCGTCCACCTCATTCGGCCGGCCCAGCACCTCGCGGATCTCCTCGCGCAGTTCCGGCGTCACGCGCTCGTCGGCATCCACGATCAAGACCCACTCGTGGGCGAACGGCAGGTGCTCGAGCGCCCAGTTCTTCTTTCTCGGGAAACTGCCCTGATAGTCAAACTGCGCGATCTTGTCCGTGTAGCGCCGCGCGATTTCTATGGTCCGGTCACTGCTGTGCGAATCGACCACCCACACCTCATCGGCCCAGGCCACGCTCTCCAGGCAGGCCGCGATGTTGCGCTCCTCGTTCTTGACCGGGATGAGGACTGAGACCGGAATGTGTGTTGACTGAGCAGCCATATCGTTCGATCAGTTTATGGCCTGAGCGAGAGGCTGGCGTGCGGCGAGACAACGCTCGACCAAAGCGACCAGCGAGCGGACGTGCTCGTCCCATGAGAAGCGCCGATGCTGCTCCGACCCGCGCGCCTTGAGTGCCTCGCTCAAGGCGCGGTCCCTCAATACCCGCACGCACTGCGCGGCGAGTGACCGCTCGTCGAAGACGGCAAAATATAGGGCGGCCTCCCCGCACACCTCGCGATGCACATCCAGGTCGGCGGCGACCACCGGCAAGCCCGAGGCCATCGCTTCGAGCATCGGGTGGCCGAAGCTCTCGGCGTAGGACGGGCACACGCACAGGTCGCAGAGCCGGTAGAGGTGATGCAGCCGGCGGTAATCGACGGCGCCAAGCATCGCAATGTCGTCGCGCACCCCGAGCCGATCAATCAGCTCCGCGGCGGCCGTGGCGTCGTACCCGCCGTAGATGGCGCCGCGCCGAAGGTCGGTGGTCAGCACCAACTGAATGTCCGAGCCCGCCTGCTCTTTGATCAGCGGCAGGGCGCGGATGAGCGTTTCGAAGTTTCTGAAGTAGTTATAGTGGCTGACGCAGAGCAGCCGCCGGTGAGGCTCGTTCAGGCGCAGCTTCGCCAGTTGCTCTTGGGCCAGCGGCTCCTCATCGGATGCGAAGACCGCCGGGTCAAAGCCGAAGTGCAGCACCTCGAAGTCAGCCTCCGCCTGCCCGTTGAAAGCGCGAATATGATCGGCGAAAGCTGAGGTGGGCACGATGTTGACCTCTGCTCGTTTGATCGAGAGCTGCGCTAACCGCCGCTTGAGACGGTTGCCAATCAACTCGGCGTAAAGCCCCCGCGCCCGCAGGTTCTGCTCGAAGTAGCGCGAGAAGTAGAGGTCATTGCGGCTGAAGAGGATCTGCGGCACCGGTGAGCCGAGGAGCGCGAAGTTACCGAGGGAGACGAGCACTTCCACCCCGCGCTCTTTGATGTAGGACCTCAGCCCTGATTGCTCCCACCAGAGCCGGGCAAGCAGCCCGCTGCCGACGGGTGCCGTTTCAAGTCTCACCCGCTCCCGGACCAAGCTACTATACTCAGCGAGGTGGGCCGGCGGGACAAGGACCAGATAATGATTTACCCGATCCAACTCCGATAGCCGCGGCAAGATGTTATGCAGGTAAGTCATTCCTCCACCGGCGGTCGAAGCGAGCGCATTGATCAGCACCAATCCCATAAAGATGAGTGATGAGTGATGAGTGATGAGTGATGAGCGTGTCCTCCTACTCATCACTCATCACTCATCACTCATCACTGATTATTGCACTCGCAGACCCGAGTAACCCAGTTCCTGTTGGGCCATGGGGCTGTGCGCTGGTTGCTGCGCCTCGACCGGTCGCCAGGCCCACCGCGCGACGACTCCGGCCACCGGCCCCCAAAACATGAGCGAGATCAGGTTGCCGACGGAAAACATCCAGCTTTCGAAGCAGGCGTTGATCGCGCCAGCGACGAAGATGGCGATGAAGACCGCATTGATATTGCGCTCCAGGTGATCGCCACGGCGGCGGGTGAGCACAATGGCTTTCGTCAAGACGCGGTAGAGGATCAACAGCAGCAAGACGGCGCCGGGCAGGCCGAGGTCGCCGAAGATTTCGAGGTAGCTGTTGTGAATGCTGCGCCCGGCCTCTTTATCCTGGGTGAAAGGGAAGACCAGCAGGTGCGAGGCGGCGAACCCGTAGCCGGTGAGCTTCTCCTTCCAAAAGAGCGGCCACACGCCGTTCCACATCTCGAAGCGCTTCTCCTCGGTGAGCTGCGAGGTCGAGCCGTAAACCTCGGCATTCGCCGTATCCTTCTTGATGAAGCGCGTGACGTCCTGCTTGAGCGAGGAGAAAATAATGATCCCGGCAATGACGCAGACGGCCGCCGCGATGATCTTGATCCGGCTTTCGAGGTTGACGACGAAGAAGTAGATGGCGACCACGATCACGCACGAACTCAGCCCGCCGCGCGAACTCGAGAGCCAGACCCCGATGAAGATCAGGCCGAGCAATCCGAGGTCGAGCGCCCGCGCCAGCGTCGTCTTCGCTTTGACCTGCCAGTGGAAGAGCACGTAGGGCATGATCAGCGCCGAGAAGATGCCGAGCATGTTCTGGTTGCCGAAGAGCCCCGCGTACTGGCCCATGATCAGTGTCACCCCGAAACGGCCGAGGCCCACCAGGTGCAAGAGCATCATCGGGGCCAGGACGATCCAGGCCGCGTAGTAGTGGAAATGAAAATAATCCGAACAGTTCTCGCGCCAGTAGAGGTAAAACGTCATGCCGGTGAGCATCGCCACCGCCAGCGTCGTGAAACTCAGCGCGCGCAGGAGCGAGTAGTTGAAATCCGGCGAATAACTCGAAGAGGCGACGATGTCGAAAAGCAGCAGCACCACGAGCGCACCCAGCGCCACGTCCGGCCGGAAGTGAGGCGGCATCTTCACCCGGAAGCCATAAAAGATCAGTAACCCCAGCAACCCCCAACGCACCAGGCTCAATGGCGCGAAAGCCCCTTCCGACCACTCTTCCCGAATGCCATACAAGGCCTTGTTCGAGGCATAAACGACCAGGATCAGGAAGAACAGCCCGTAGGCCTGGAAAAACCTGTCCCTGGAGCTGTAGTAGAACAGCAGGAGGAAAGAGCCGACCAGGAGCGCAATGACAATGCTCATTCCAGTTTCCCCAATTCAGAAGCCACCGTCTGCGACAGACGCGGCCGAGACGATCCCTCCACCGCCCGAATAATGCCCCGTGCCGCCTCGGCCACCGACCAATCCCGGATCTTCTCGCGTGACCGCCGACGCATGGCCCAGCGCCGCCCGCCATCGGCCGCGATCAGGCGCATCGCCTCAACCAGTTCAGCTACTGAAAACGTTTCGAGCGCCACGCCGTTGTCCGGCCCGACCAAGTCAATGGCGGCGCCGCAGTGGCGGTGCGCAATCACTGCCAGCCCGGAGGCCATGGCCTCGTTGACCACCAACCCCCACGGCTCGTCGCGCGCGGGCAAAACTAAAGCGTCAGCCATCGCGTAATAGAGCGGCAACTCCCCAGGCTCCAGGCGCCCGGCGAAGATCACTTGCCGCCCCCCTTGAGCCAATTCTTCAAGCGCCCGGCGCTCTTCTCCGTCCCCGGCCACAATGACGGCGACGTTTTCATCCGCCAAGCGCGAAGCCGCGCGGAGCAATAAATCAATCCCTTTGCGCCTCACCAGGCGCCCGACGTAGAGGAAGACAACCGCCTCCTCTAGCCCCCAGCGGGCACGCAACTCCGCCGCCTCCTCCCGCCGCTCCTCTGCCGCCCGCGCGAAGAAGTCATTATCCACCACGTAGCGCGACTCGAACAGCTTGTCCGGCCGGGCGCCGTAAGCTTCCCAGAACATCCGGCTGGCGGTCCCGACCGTAATCAGCGCCGCCGCGTGCCGGATCACTTGCTTGAGCCACATCCCCTTGACCGCACGCCGCACGCCGGTGGCGTGATCATTGTAATAATTGGCATCGCCGATCACCGCGAAGGGCCTCCCCGTGGCGACGGCCCACGAAATGGCCGCCGCCTGGGGCGGCAGCCAATAACCATAGCTGATCAGATAATCGGGCCGCTCGCGCGCGAGCACTCCAAGGAGCCTCACCGTTGCTGCGGGTCGGCCGAGAAAGTCTTTCAGCCGCGACGGCTCTCCATCCAAGATGATTGTCCGGTAGGCCGCGCCGGAATCGGGCGGCTGCTCGCCCCAGCCAATGTCATTCTTTCTGGCCGTCACATAGCAGACGGTGAGCGCCCAGCCTGACTCCCTCCCGAGGCGCTCAAACAGAGGGTTGAAATATGGCGCGGGGACGTTGTTGAGGAGCAGAACTTTCATCGCCTTGATGGTGCCAGACCAGGAATGCTATTGACGGCTTTTTCGGGACACAACGACACCGAGGCAACCGGCTTGGTGATCACCCCGACTAGCTTGATGCCGTCGGCTCATAGCCCCGCGCCTTAGCCGCCTGGGCGCGAAACATCTCGCGGCAAGCGCGCTCGGCACGCCAGTAGGCCCACAGCGACGGCGTCGTGTTGTAACCGGGTGTGCGCTGCCTCCGAGCCCGCCGTTCAAAGCTCTCAATTTCGGCGAGCACCTCCGGCAGCCGCGCCACACTCGCCTGGTAGAGCTTGATGATCATTCCGCGCATGGTCTCGGTCAAGGTCTCCTGATAATCGATCGGCAGGGTTTCCTCATAGAGCACATCCCCCGTGTCCGTGTGCCGGTCGAGCTGGTGGATGGTGTAGCCCACCTGCGACTCGCGATTGAGCACCTCCCAAAAGACCGGGGGCCCGCCGCGATACTTCGGCACCTGCCCGTGATGGATATTCACTATTCCCCACCGCGGAATGTTATAAACGCCCGGCCGGATCAGCCCATTACCCAAACTCACTCCCACATCGGGCCGGAGCCCACGCAGCAACGCCTCCGTGCTTTCACAGTTGAGGAGATCGACCATATAGACCGGGACTTGATGCTCCGCCGCCACTTCGACCGCGCTCCTCGAAGGGATGAACGCCTGCGTCTCGAGAATCCGGCGGAGCTTCCAGCCAGCAATTGCCCCGGTCGGCCCGACCTGCCACAGAAACTTCTTCAGCTTCCGCGCGTAGAAGCGCCGCCGGTTAAGCACGCGCCCCCGGCTCACGACCAGCCCAGCCACCTCCAGGCGCTCGTCGCCAAGCAGGGCCGCAAGCCCATAGGCGGAGATCCCAAACGGGGAACTGGTCATGACCACAATGCGCATTGGATAAATAGTCTGTGGTCCGTGGTCAGTGGTCAGTGGTCAGTTGCTATTGGCCAACTGGTTCCGACAACTGACCACTGACCACTGACCACGGACAAGGGACCATTACCGAAAATTGACCCGCGTGAAGTACTTCAACTGGCTGATTGGCCAGCCCGCGGCGACCTGATCTCGGGACAGGAAATAGACATCAGCCTCGCTGGTGTTAATCCCACGGACCCCCGAGGCACAGCTCTCGTAGCCTGCGCGTTCCACATACCGGCGGCAATACGGCGGGAAGTATCCAGCCAGCCCGTAAGGGAAACTGAAGTGTTTGACGGGCGCCGAAGTCATCTCCTCGATCACGCCCTTGGAGGTTGAGATTTCCCGCTCCGCTTCGGCCGCCTTGACGGCTGAAAGCTGCGCGTGGCTCAGCGTATGTGACCCGATCTCATGCCCGGCCGCGACCAGGCGACGCAGGTCATCCCGGTCCATGTTGCGTAACGGGCGATGCCCGGTGAAGCGCGAGCGCGAGAAGGCGGCGAGCTCATCATCCTGGCCCCGACCGAAGTCGATGAACTGGGCCACGACGAAGAAGATCGCCCGGACGCCCATTTGCTCTAAAATCGGCGCGGCCACCTCCACGTTGTTCTTGAAACCGTCATCGAAAGAGATGGCCAGGTATCGATCATCCACCCGGCCGCTGCGGATGCGCTCGACGGCTTCCGAATAGCCGATCACTTGGTAATGGTCGCGGTAGAACCGCAGGTGCTCGGCGAATTGCCGTCGCTCATCACGAAAGACGAAGTGGTAGTAAACGATCCGAACGTGATTGACCGACGCATACCTGAGCCGATGAATAATGCTCGCGGCCGGAGCCAGGCAGCTCACCGTCAGGTTGCGCAGCGGTTCGATGGTCCGCCGCCGCAGCGACGGCAGATAGAGTTCCGATGACCGTTCCGGGAATCGACCCTCTCGGCTCAAGCTTTGATTGCTTCCTCTCAATTAGAGTCGCGGCCGATAGCTTTAGCCATCGGTTAATTGCCGGGCTTTGATTCTTGAGCGCCCCACTGTCCATTGTCCACTGTCAACTGTCCATTGTTCCACGGTGAAGACGCCAACTAGATAGGTTTTCAATTGAATGTATGGAACACGCCGGATCAGAACCGCGAGCGGTAGCGAGCGTAGCATCCGAGATGGCTCCACTGTGAGCCACGCTCGCTACCGCTCGCGGTTCTGATCC
>Ga0207646_10000268_pt1 | contig 71093 bp, 79 predicted proteins | sample KBSK5502metaG_FD_184343 | JGI IMG/M metagenome (GOLD analysis project Ga0207646, IMG submission 184343) | Corn, switchgrass and miscanthus rhizosphere microbial communities from Kellogg Biological Station, Michigan, USA - KBS K5-50-2 metaG... | ecosystem: Host-associated > Plants > Roots >... | reverse complement strand
GGTGCCGATCCCGCGGAAGCTCGTGCCCCACAGTCTCTGCGTCCACAAGCCGTCGGTGTCGCGACGGAATGCGAGCGCGTCGGCCGACTCGCGCGCGAGGTCGTCCCAGCCCATCGCTGCAGCCGCGACCAGCGTCCCCGGTGTCCCCCACATCAGGTCCTCCGCCTCGTTGGCGAGGTTGGCGTGAATGCGGCGGCGCAGATCGTCCTCGAGTCCGTGGTCGAGCTTGCACGCGACGAGCAGGATCCCCGTCTCACCCGTGAGCAGCCCGGCCTCGGGAGGCTCGGGCAGCACCTCCCCTGCCACGTAGTCGGGCTCGGCGCGCCACAACTCGAGAGCGCGCAGCGCGGTGGCGGAAAGATCGACCGTCGTCTCGGCGAGACCGCGGCACCGCAGATCGTCGAGCGCCCAGACCACACCGGCCGCGCCGACGTAAAGGTTCTTCAGCGGCAGCGGTGCGTTGTAGCCGTCCCATTCGTGCGCCGGCCAGAGTGCGTCCGGTTCGAAGGCAGCGTCTGCGTCGGCGACGATCGCGGCGATACCGTCGCGGACCCGCGCCTCTTTCCACGCCCCGTCGGTCAGCCGGTCGAACCCGCCCTCGTCGTAAAGCACGAAGGCAGCCTAGGCGGCGCCGGCGAGCTTGGCTTCCTCCCGCGGCAGGCGGCGCGAAACGACCTGGGAGACACCCTCGCCGCCCATCGTCACGCCGTAGAGGACGTCGGCAGCCTCCATCGTCCGCTTCTGGTGCGTGATCACGACGAACTGCGCCCGATCCGAGTAGCCACGCAGCAGCTCGACGAAGCGGCCGATGTTCGTGTCGTCGAGCGCGGCCTCCACCTCGTCGAGGAGATAGAACGGGCACGGCCGCGCGAGGAAGAGCGCGAAGAGGAAGGCGATCGCGCCGAGCGCCTTCTCGCCGCCTGACAGGAGCGATAGCCGCTGCACGCGTTTTCCGGCGGGACGGAGCTCGACCTCCACGCCGGGCTCCTCCTCGTCCTCCTCGGCCTCGGTGAGGCGCAGGTGGCCCTCGCCGCCGGGGAAGACGGTCGAAGTGACCTCTGAGAAGTGGCGGCGGACGGCGTCGAACGTCTCGCCGAAGCGGCGCTCGACCGTCTCCGTCAGCTCGTTGCGGAGCTTCTCGAGCTCCTCGAGGCTCGCCTCGAGGTCGGCCCGCTGGGCGGCGAGCTCCTCCAGTCGCGCCTTCTCCGCCTCATACTCCTCGTGCGCCAGCGGATTGACCTGACCGAGCGTCTCGCGACGGCGCTCGAGCCGCTCGACAGAGGCCACGAGCTGCTCGCGGTCGTCGCCCTCCGCCGGCTCGTCGGCGTTCGCATGGTCGAACCGGCGGCGTGCCTCGTCGGCCTCGGCCTCGATTCGCGCCGCCTCGACTTCGAGGGCGGAGACTCCATCGGAAGCGGCCGCAAGCTCTTGCCGCAGCTTGACTTCGGCCGCACCCAGTCGGCGTAGCTCGGAGCCGAGCTCACCGCTGCGGGCAGCGCCGGCGTCGACGTTCACGCGCAGCGGCGCCTCGAAGCGAGCCGCGGCTCCGGCCGCTGCGAGCAGCGCTTCGTCGAGCCGCGCCGCCGCGGTGACCACGCGCGCGAGCTCATGCGGCCGCGCCCGGCGACGACCGGCTCTGACGGCGGCGTCGATGCGCGCCGTCTCGGCCGCGCGGGCCTGCTCTGCGGCTCTGTCTGCGCCGGCTGCAGCGGCGTCCGACTCGGAAACGAGCGACTGCGCCTCGGCCCGGAGTGCGGCCACGTCGCCCGCCTCCCCGCCTGCAACGGCCCTGCGGCCGCCGAGCCGGAGGAGGTCACGCTCGGCTCCTGCGACTCGCTCGGCGATCTCGGCGAGCTCCCCGCGCAACGCCGCCTCGCGCTCCCCGATCGTCCGCAGCCGCTCACCGAGCTCTCCCGTCCGTTCCGCGCCTGCTTCTCCGCGTGCTCGCAAGGGAGCCTCGATCCCCTCGACGCGAACGTCGAGCCCGCTCAAAGCCTCCTCCAGCCGCCGTGCTGCGGCAGTCAGGGCCGAGAGCGTCGGAACGTCGGCGCGACGGATCGTGAGCTGCGACGCGACCGCCGCGAACGCGGTCTCGGCTGCGACGGCCTGCTCGTCCGCCTCCGCCGCCTTGCGCTCGGCAAAGCGAGCCTGCTCGGCGAGCGTCCGCGCCTCGTGGGCGAGTGCGCGCCGCCGCACGTCGAGCTCGAGCAGGACGGCCTCGGCCGTCTCGCCGGCGTACCAGAGCTCGCCGGTGCGCGGGTCGTAGCCGAAACCGTCGGCGGTCACCGCGGCCGCCGACGATGCGAGCAGCTCGTCCCGCTCCACGACCGGGAGCTCGTCTACGAGCTCCCGCGGCGTACGACCGGCCACCACGACAAGCGAGCCGAGGCCCAGCGCCGCGGCGCGTTCGAGGAGCGCAAGTGCAGCCTGCGCGTCGTCGGCCAGGAGAGCTGCCGCCCTTGGTCCGAGCGCCGCTGCGACCGCGCGCTCGCGGCCGGCCTCCACCTCGAGCTCTCCGAGCACGAGTCGTTCGCCTTCCTCGGCCAGCGCACGGGCCGCCGGCGGGATCCCTTCGCGCTCGGCAAGCGAGAGCTCGAGCGCCGCGAGCTGCTCCGCCGCGGTGTGTGCCCGCTCCGCGAGCGTGTCGCGCTCGTGCAGAGCCTCCCTGGCGCGCGCCCGCGCGGCGAGAGCCTCTTGCTCGAGCTCGCGTGGAGAGGGGCCGCTCCGCGCGGTGTCGGCCTCTGCTTCAGCGAGCTCGGACCTCAGTCGGGACGCCAGCCGCTCTGCGGACTCCCGTTGAACGGAGAGACGCACAACGTGCGACCTGAGCTCGTATGAGACAGCCAGCGCCGCCTCGCGCTCCCCGGCCGCGCCTGTCAACTCGCGCTCGATGTCACGCCGCTCGGCGAGGAGCTTCTCGAGCCTGGCCTCGAGCCCGGTGCGCCCGGCCGCCTCCGCGACGAGCAGGCGCGCGAGCACCTGGCGGGCGCGCTCCGCCGACGCCTCCCGCTCCACCGCTGTCGTCTGTGCGATTGCTGCCGCCGCTTCCCACGCGCGCTCGAGCTCCGAGAGCTCGGCTGCAGGATCCCCGGCCTCGGCCGCCGCCGCGTCATGGCGAACCTGCGCCTCGGTCAGCAACTCGGCCGCCGACTCGCGCCGCAACTCCAGACGTTCTGCCGCGCTGCGGAGCCGGTAGAGCACCTGTAGCGCCTCCTCGCGGGCGCCCGCGGCGTCGGCGAGCTCCTCCTCGGCCTGCGCCCGCTCCGCAAGCAGCGCTTCGAGCCGCACCTCTACCCCGCGTCGCCCGGTGCCGGCCGCGCTGCGCCGTATCTCGAGCTCCGCGAGTCGCTCCTCGAGCCCTGCGAGATCGAGCTGGGCGACGCGCGCACGCAGGCGCGCGATCTCCAGCGCGAGCTTCTGCGCTCGCTCGGCCGCAGTCGCCTGCAGCGCGAGTGGCCGGAGCCGCTTGCGAACCTCCGCCTCAACGTCGCGAGCCCGCTCGACCTCGATCGCAACACGGGCAAGCTTCAGCTCGGCGCGATGGCGACGGGCCTTGAACCGGCCGAGCCCGGCCGCCTCCTCGATCAGGGCTCTCCGCTCGGCGGGCCGGGACGCGAGGATCGCCTCGACCTTGCCCTGGCTGATGATGGAGTGCATGCCCTGGCCGAGCCCGAGGTCGGCGAGGAGCTCGACGAGGTCGAGCCGCCGAACCGAGGCGCGGTTGACGAGGTACTGCCCCTCCCCGCCGCGATGCAGCCGACGGGCCACAGAGAGCTCCGCGTAGTCGACGGGCAGCTCCCCGTCGGCGTTGTCGAACAGCAGCTCCACCTCGCAGAAGTCGGCCGGGCCGCGTGTGCCGCCGCCGGCGAAGAGAACATCGTCCGGTTTCTCGGCCCGCAGCTCGGTCGGACTGAGAGAGCCGGCGGCCCAGCGGATCGCATCGGAGACGTTGGACTTGCCGGAGCCGTTCGGGCCGACGATCACGCCGACGCCCGGCTCGAGACGGATCTCGACCGGGTCCGGAAACGACTTGAAGCCACGCAGCTTGACGGCGCGCAGATGCACCGCCGAGACCCTAAAGACGCGGCAGGACGCTACTGCCGGTTGGGCTCGGCGTCGTCGCGCGCGAGCGGTGCGTCCTCGTCGGCCGGCTCCTCCTCGGCGAAGATCTCGAGGATCCCACGCGGCTCGGAATCGAGCTCCTCCGCGGTGAGCCGCTGCAAGCGCAGCTCCGAGTTCGTAAGCCGACGCTCAGTCATGAGGCGGCGCATGATGCCACAAGTCGGTTACGGCTCGGCAGCGTCGAGCTTGGCGAGTACCTCACGGGCCGCCTCCTGCTCGGCGGCTTTCTTTGTCCGCCCCTCCCCGCGGCCGAGTTCCTCGCCATCGATGACCGCAGCGCACGTGAAGCGGCGCTCGTGCGGTGGCCCTTCGACCGAGATCTCCGTGTACGCGACCTGGCGACCGCTGCGAGCGAGAAGTTCCTGCAGATCCGTCTTGTTGTCGACGCGCGAGGTCAGCGCGTGCTCGATCTGGTCGGAGAAGGCCGCGACGACGGCGTCCTCGATCGCGGCGAATCCGTGTTGGACGAAGACCGCGCCGAGTGCTGCTTCGATCACAGCGGCGAGAACGTTGCGGTTGGTCGAGAGCCGCTCGAGTTCCTCCTCGGTCGGCGTGGGAGTCGCCTGCTGGACCAGGCGCCGGCCGAGGCCGAGCTCGCGCGCCACCTCGGCGCAGGTCGCCCTCGAGACGACATGCGAGCGCACCTTGGCAAGCTTGCCCTCGGTGAAGTCCGGGTGACGCGTGTACAGAGCGTGCGCGACCGCGAGCTCGAGCACGCTGTCGCCGAGGAACTCGAGCCGCTCGTACGACGCGCTGCGCTCGCTCGCCCAAGAGGTATGGGTGAAGACCAGCTCCGCCAGCTCAGCCGGGAGCCCGTCGATCAGCTGCGCGAGGTCGGAGTCCGCGGCTACTGGTGCGAAGAGACGTAGTCGACGGCCTGGCCGACGGTCTGAATCTTCTGCGCGTCCTCGTCCGAGATCTTGATCCCGAACTGGTCCTCGAGCTCCATGATCAGCTCGACGAGGTCGAGAGAGTCGGCGTCGAGGTCCTCCTGGAAAGAAGCCTCTTCGGTGATGTCCGCCTCCTCGATACCGAGCTGCTCGGTGAGGACCTCCTTGACCCGCTCGTAGACTTCCTCGCGCGACGCTGCCATGTCACCTCATTGTGTTGGGGGAGCCGGAAAGCGCGCCGATCATACAATCTCCGTCTGCTGCGCCTGGGACAGGCGTGCAGCGAGGCGGCCGACGACGTCGTGGTCCACGCCGCGGGCGGCGAGCCGGATCGCGTTGGCGATCGCGGTCGCGGAGGAGTTGCCGTGCGCGATGACGACCAGCCCGCGCAGGCCGAGGAGGTATGCGCCGCCGTACGTATCCGGGTCGAGGCGCTTGCGCAGGCGGCGTGCGGCGGGGCGGATGAGCAGCCCGCCGAGCGTTCCTGTCGTCGTGGCACTGATCTCTTCCCGCAACGAGTCGAGCAGCGTTCGGATCGTCCCCTCGACCGCCTTCAGCGCGACATTGCCGGTGAAGCCGTCGGCGACCAGGACGTCGGCAGCGCCCTCGAGAACGTCGCGGCCCTCGGCGTTTCCGCGGAAATCGAGGTCGGAGGCGGCCAGTAGCTCGTACGCCTCGAGCGTGAGCTTGTTGCCCTTCTCCGGCTCCTCGCCGATGGAGAGAAGCCGCACCTGCGGACGGGCGATGCCGAGGATCTCTTCGGCGAAAACCGCTCCCATCGTCGCGAACTGAAGCAGGTGCTCGGCGCGGCACTCCGCGTTCGCGCCGGCGTCGATCAGGACCGACGGGCCCTTGCGAGCCGGAATGGGGACGGCGATCGCCGGGCGGCGCACGCCGGGGACGCGCCGCAGCAGGACGAGTCCCGCCGCCAGCATCGCGCCCGTGCTGCCGGGCGAGACGACCGCATCGGCCTCGCCGTCGGCGACAGCCTTGACGGCTCGGACGAGCGAGCTGTCTTCCTTGGTCCGGAGTACGTCCGCGGGCTTCTCGTTCATGCCTACGACCTGCGTCGTGGGGACGTGCGCGAGGCCGCGCGTGTCGAGGTCCACCGAGCCAAAGATAACGGGCACGACGCCGTCGGACGCAGCCTCGAGAGCCCCCTCGATGACGGCACTAGCGCCACGGTCGCTGCCCATTGCATCGACGGCGACGCGGATCATGTGCGGAGATTACGGGGCGTTGACGCGGAGCGGCTCGACCTCGCGGCCCTTGTAGGTGCCGCAGGTCGGGCAGACGTGATGCGGGCGCTTCGGCTGGCCGCACGTCGGGCAGACGTTGACCTTCGGCGCGCTGATCGCATGCGTCGCACGCCGCTTGTCGCGGCGCGATTTGGAGGTTTTCCGCTTCGGGACGGCCATTCCGGCGGCCCACTATAGCCTGCGGCCCGTGGATACGACCGGGATCCTCGAGCTGTTCGACAAACAGATGCGGCGGCGGGCGGCGCCGGACAACCTCGTTGTCGGCAAGAGCTGGAGTGCCGTGCTCTGGCGGCCGGACGACGGCGACGTGGAGCCGCTGGTCGCGCGGATGCGCGAGCTGCCGGGACACGTCGAGTGGAAGTACTACTCGCACGACGGCCCCGAGCTGCGCGAGCGGTTGCTCGCCGCGGGCCTCGTGCCTGAGGACGAGGAAACGGTGTTGGTCGCCGAGGCCGCCTCCATCCCGGCTCCTCCTCCGGACGTCGAGCTCCGGCTTGCGACAGACGAGTTCGACGAGCTCGCGGCGCGAGTCTTCGCGAGGCGCGTCGAGCTGCCGGAGAAGGCCGTCGCCGTCGTCGCCATGGCCGACGGAAAGCCGGTCTCCGGCGGCCGGGTCGACTTCGAGGCCGGCGTCGAGTTCGCCGGCCTGTTCGGTGGCATCACGCTCCCGGAGTACCGCGGGAGAGGGCTTTACCGCGCGACGGTGGCCAGGCGCGCCGAGCTGGCGCGCGAGCGCGGCTACCGCTGGCTCTTCTCCGACTCGCTGCCGACGAGTCGCCCAATCCTCGAGCGGGTCGGCTTCGTCGCGATCACCACGACGACGCCGTTCGTCTTCCCGAACGCGTAGAGCGCCCCGACGTGGGTAGCGTCGCCGTATGGACAAACGCAGACTTGGAACGCAAGGACTCGAGGTCTCGACTCTCGGCCTCGGATGCATGGGGATGTCGGAGTTCTACGGAACGACGGACGAGGGAGAGGCGATCGCGACGATCCGGCGGGCGCTCGAGCTCGGGATCGACTTCCTCGACACCGCTGACACGTACGGCAGCGGCGCGAACGAGAGGCTCGTCGGGAAGGCGATCCGCGGCCGGCGAGACGACGTCGTGCTCGCGACCAAGTTCGGCAACATTCGCAACGACGACGGTTCGCGCGAGATCCGCGGAGACGCCCAGTACGTGCGACAGGCGTGTGACGCCTCACTGGAGCGCCTCGGGCTCGACCACGTCGACCTCTACTACCAGCACCGCGTGGACGTTCGCGTGGCGATCGAGGAGACGGTGGGCGCGATGGCCGAGCTCGTCACGGCGGGCAAGGTGCGTCACCTGGGACTCTCCGAGGCATCGCCCGAGACGATCCGCCGCGCGCATGCCATCCACCCGATCTCCGCGCTGCAGTCGGAGTATTCGCTCTGGACGCGCGACCCGGAGGACGGGCCGCTGACGACGTGCCGCGAGCTCGAGATCGGCTTCGTCGCCTACAGCCCGCTTGGTCGCGGCTTCCTCACCGGTCAGATCCAGTCGCCCGAGGATCTCGAGGAGGGCGACTTCCGCCGGAACAACCCGCGCTTTCAGGGGCAAAACTTCCAGCGGAATCTCGACCTCGTCGCACAGGTGCGGGAGATCGCAGGCGAGATGGGACGGACGCCGGGGCAGATCGCGCTGGCGTGGCTCCTGTCGCGCGGCGAGGACATCGTCCCGATTCCCGGGACGAAGCGACGTCGCTACCTCGACGAGAACGCCGAGGCCGTCGACGTCAAGCTGACCGAGGAAGAGCTCGAGCGGCTCGAGCAGGCGTTTCCAAAGGGCGCGGCCGCCGGAGAGCGATACCCGGCCATGTCCTCGATCGACCGCTAGTCGGCTTCGCGGAGCGCTTCGAGCGCGGCCCAGCGCGGGTCGGCGTGCTCCTCCACATGCTCGTGCGGCTCGGCGTTGAGGTCTTTCCCGCAGACCGGACAGAGGCCTGCGCAGTCGGGCCGGCAGAGGATCTTGTCCGGCAGCGCGAGCGCGATTTCGTCGTGTGCCCAGGCAGAGAGGTCGAGCCGGTCGTCCTCGAGGTACTCGGTCCGCTCGTCGTCGCTGTCGGGATGCGTCGCCTGGTACTCGCGCAGCCGGAGCTGCAGCGCCAGCTCGGCGTGCTGCAGACAGCGGAAACACGGGCCTTCGAGCGCGGCGTCGAACGCGAGCTCGAGGACGGTGCCGCTCGACGCGCGCGTGACCGAGAGCTCAGCGGGCGCGGGATTCGGCCTCGGCTCGTACGACTGGCCGCCGAGGACGAGCGGGTCGAGCTCGATCTCGACGTGCTCGCGAGCCTGGTCGCCCGAGCGGATACGAAGTGTGCGGAGGTCGAACGTGGTCATGCCGCCACCGTAGCGCGGCTCGATGCGGTCGCTCAGGGCGCCATGCGGCGCAGATCAGCGAGCCGAGGCGTCGGCGATGGGAGGGGACGCTCCTGTGCCTCCTTGCGCCGGAGGTAGGGCCCGACCGTCTCCGGCAGCGGCTCAGCGTCGTCGTGCTCGTGCGGCTGCCGTGCGAGGACGAGCATCCCGACCGAGGCCACCACGATGGCTCCGGCGGCGATCTCGCGACCGCCCACGACTTCTCCGGCAAAGAGCCAACCGAGCAGGACTGCGACCGCGGGGTTGACGTAGGCGTAGGTCGAGACGACCACGGTGGGGGCGCCGCTTCGCAACAGCCAACCGTAGGCCGTGAAAGCCACAATCGAGCCGAAGATGACCAGGTAGCCGAAAGCCACGACCGAGCCGGCGGAGATCGCCCCCGGATGAACGCGGCCGACCTCTCCCATCGCTGCCCCCGTCACCGCGAGCAACCCGGAAGCGCAGAGCATCTGCATCCCGGCGGAGAGGAACGGCGCCCGCGGCAGCGACGCCACGCGCGCATACGCCGACCCGCCCGCCCAGGCAAGACCTCCACCGAGAATCACCGCGGCGCCGACGGGGTCGATGTGCGCGCTCTGTCCGACGAGCAGCGCGACCCCGAACAGTCCAGTGGCGATGCCCGCAATTGCACCGAGCGAGAGCCGAATCCCGAAGAACGTGCGGTCGAGGAGCGCCGTGAACAGCGGCACCGTGGCGATCAGTAGTGCCGTCAGGCCCGAAGCGACCCGCTGCTCCGCCCATGCGACGCCACCGGTTTCGACGAAGAGGAGCAGCCCTCCGACAATCGCTGCGGCTCTCCACTCGCGCCATCCCGGCCGTGCACGCGAGACGTCGCCCCGCCACGCGGACCACCCATAGAGAAGCGCTCCGGCGAGCCCGAACCGCACGGCGAGCATCAGCAGCGGCGGGAGCGTGCGGTCGGCGACGGCGATCGCGAGATACGTCGATCCCCAGACGACGTACACGATCCCGAGCGCGATGACGATCTTCGTTCTCACGCGTCCATGGTGCCGCCGGCCATTGATCAGAGCAAGTTGAGTTATCGTTCGTATCGATTATGAACACTGATGGATGGTTGGGGCTCGATCTGCGGCATCTCGCCGCGCTGGAGGCGGTTGCTCGTACTCGTTCCTTCGGCGGCGCCGCGCGCGAGCTGGGCTACACCCAGTCGGCCGTCAGCCAGCAGATCGCGCAGCTCGAGCGGATCGTCGGGCAGCAGCTCTTTCACCGTCCCGGCGGCCCTCGCCGCGTCGAGCCGACCGAAGCCGGCCTCCTCCTGCTTGGTCACGCGGATGCGATCGTCGCGCGCCTCGACGCGGCCAGAGCGGACATGGCCGCGCTCGCCGAGGGGGCCGCCGGAACGCTCCGGGTCGGCATCTACCAGAGCGTCGGCGCCCGACTCCTCCCCGCTCTCGTCCGGCGCTTCCGCGCCCAGTGGCCGCGCGTCGGCGTGCGGGTGCGGGAGGAGAGCTCAGCGGCTGACCTCCTGCGCCTACTCGAGCACGGTGAGCTCGACCTGACGTTTGCCGACCTGCCGCTGCGGGACGGGCCGTTCGAGTGGGCGGAAGTGCTCCAGGATCCATACGTCCTCCTCGTCTCGGCCCGCTCGGAGCTCGCGGGGCTCGACTCGGCGCCGTCCCTGCGAGAGGTCGCGAAGCTGCCGCTGATCGGACGCCGCACGACCGACGAGCCCGAGCGATTCCTCGCCGGCCGCGTGCCCGGGCTGAATGTGGTCTTCCGCACCGACGACAACGGCACGCTCGGCGCGCTTGTCGCCGAGGATCTGGGCGCCGCGATCGAGCCCCAACTGGTCGTGGATCCGGACGACCGCGCCGTGAAAATGCTCCCGTTCGGCTCACGGATCCCCCCGCGCACGCTCGTCCTCGCCTGGCACCGCGACCGATATCGCTCGCCGGCGGCAGAGGCGTTCGTGGAGCTCGCCCGCGAGCTTGCCAACCCGTAGCGAGATCTCTACCTTGCGCCGCAAGACAAAGCCCACTACCATGCAGCGCATGGCAAGTGAGAGCCGGCGCAGCCAGATGCTCCGCGGAGTCCTCGACCTCTGCCTCCTTGCCGTCGTCATCGACGAGCCCGCGTACGGGTACGAGATGACACGGCGGCTGCGCGAGCGCGGCCTGTCCACGGTAGGAGAGGGATCGATCTATCCGCTACTCGGCCGGCTCGAGCGCGAGGGGCTCGTCGCGACCCATCGTGCGGCGAGCGACGGCGGCCCGCCGCGCAAGTACTACCGCGCTTCGGCGAGCGGAAAGCGCGCTCTCACCGAAGGAGTGCGCGCGTGGAACGACGTCCGCGACGAGGTCGACTCGGTTCTGGCGACGAGCGAATTGGAGGTGCCGTGATGCCTGCATTTATCGAGGAGTGCCGGTATGAGTGGAAACGGCTCGGCGTGCCAAATTCGATGGCCGACGAGATGGCGGCCGAACTGGAGGCCGACCTCGCGGAGGCCGAGGTCGACGGCGTCTCGGCAGCCGAGATCCTCGGCGAGAGCGATCCTCGTCGCTTCGCGGCGACCTGGGCCACGGAACGCGGGCTCGTAGCCGAGCCGCCGCCGAAGAAGAGCCGCAAGGGGCTTTGGATCGGGCTCGGAGTCGGGCTCGTCCTCGTCTTCGTCGGCTTGCCGGCGTTCGCACTCATCGGCGTCGGCTCAGGCTCGGTTTCGACGGTGAACTCCCTCCAGCCCCAGCGCGTCCGCTCGGTCGTGATCCCGAATTTCATCGGCATGAAGGCGTGTCATGCCAGTCGGATCGCTCGGGAGTCCCTCCTCAAGGTCCGCAGGTTCCCGAAAAGCCGCTGCAACGCGATCGTGGTCGCCCAACGGCCCACGCCGCACTCGCTTCTCCAATGGCCGCGCGGAGCGCACACCATCGTGAAGCTGCAGCTGCGGGGCTAGACGCTAGAAGCGCTCGTCGTCGGCGACGTCGCCGTTGGCGCCGAGACCCGCGACGACCGTCTCCTGCGAGCGCTCGTGCAGCCGTTCGCGACCCCGTCGAACCGCGGTCAGGAAGCGCTCGAGATTGACCTCGAGGGAGGCGAGCTGGTTGTCGGCCCAGTCCTCCATCTCGAGCTTCATCTCGCGCGCGCTGCGCCGCGCATCGTCGACGATCTCGTCGGCCTGCCGCTCCGCGATCTTCACGATCTCGGTCTGCGACGCCTCGCGCACCGCTTGTTCCCGCGCCTCGGCTAGGAGCCGATCGACCTCGCGCTTCGCCTCGGCCAGCATCTCCTGCCGCTCCTTGACTATCCAGCGAGCCTGCTTGATCTCCTCCGGAATCGTCGCACGCATCTGGTCGAGGATGTCGTAGATCTCCTCGCGGTCGATCCGCACCTGGTCGGTGAGCGGAACGGCTTTGGCGTTGTGAACGAGGTCGTCGAGCTTGTCAATCAGAACTAGGACGTCCATTGGGTGCGCAGTGTAGCCCGCTGGGCGGAGGACGCCTACCTCAACGGGCGAGATCAGCCTGTCAGAGCGTCGTAGCCGGGCCAGCGCTTGACCTCGCGCGGTGGCTCATTCCCGGCGGCTGCCCAGAGCTCGAGGCGGTAGGAGTCGAAAGACGATTCGCCAGGCACGTACTCACCCGGCGGCGGGAAGCCACGGCCCGACCAGCGGGCCCGGTACGTACCCGGGGGAACGTCGATCTCCAGCTCCCCGCTGCCTCCCGAGCCCTCGAGCAAGAGTCGCCCGCTCGGCAGTTGCAGCCCGAATTCGACCACGTGATCCCACTCATCGACGTCGAGCTCCGGCTCGCTGTCGGCGACCTCGAACACAAGTGGCGCGGCAAAGTTCCACTGGAGCGGCATGAGCAGGTCTACGAGCGCGCCGGCGACGCCGACGGTCAAACCGGTTCGCGTGGAGTCGTCGAGTGCGGCGATAAAGTCGACCGACTCCGCAGCCGCAGCGTCGTAGAGGTAGACCTGACCGTAGTCGTAGACGAAGGAGAACTCTCGCGTCACTCGCCGGGCCGCTCGGGCGTCCCGGGCCGCCCGTCCGGGAAGAGCTCCGCGAGGCGGCGTGCTACCGGGCCAGGGACGAGCGCCGAGACGTCGCCGCCGAAGGCCGCGATCTCCTTCACGCCGCTCGACGAGACGAAGCTGACCTGCGGGCTCGCCATGACGTAGACCGTCTCCACCTCCGGTGCGAGCGTCCGGTTGAGCTGATTCATCTGGAACTCCCACTCGAAGTCCGAGATGACCCGGAGGCCCTTCACAATCGCCTTCGCGTCCCACTTGCGCGCAAAGTCGACCACCAGCTCCCGAAAGACGTCGATCTCGACATTGCTGAGCCCCGAGAGGGCGTCGCGGAGGAACTCGACCCGCTCCTCGACCGTGAAGGTCGGCTCCTTGTGGTGCGGCGTTCCCACGACTCCGACGACGACGCGATCGAAGATTCCGGCGGCGCGGGTGAGCACGTCGACATGGCCGTTCGTCACGGGGTCGTAGCTGCCGGGTGCGATCGCAGTGATCACGGCTGACCCTCGAAGAGCGTCACGCGGGTCTGGCCGTATTTGCGGCTCGTCCGCACCGGCAGCGGCAGCTCGGGCTCCGAGCGCGCGTCGCTTTCGACCACGAGGACACCGTCCGCTGCCAGCAGAGGCGGCAGGTGGCGCGCGAGGCGTGGCTGGATCTCGGTGAGCATGCCGTAGGGAGGGTCGACCAGCACGAGATCGTACTTCGCCCCCGCACTCGCCTCCTGGGCGATCGAGCGAAGGACGTCGCCGTGGACGACACGGGCACCGGTCAGCCGCAGCCGGTCGAGGTTGCGCTCGATCGTTCGCACGGCGTCCGCGTCGTCGTCGACGAAGACCGCGCTCGCGGCGCCACGCGACAGCGCCTCGATCCCCAGCGCGCCGGAGCCCGCGAAGAGATCGAGCACCTTCGCATCGTCGACCGGCCCCACGAGGTTGAAGATGTTCTCGCGGACTCGGTCAGACGTCGGCCGCGTGTCGAGCCCGCGCGGCGCGGCGAGTTTGTGCCCCTTTCGACTGCCGGCGATGACGCGCATGGGAGGATCGTCGCATGGCGTCCTTCTCCCTCGTCCACGGAGCCTGGGGCGGCGGCTGGTGCTGGGACCTGCTGCGTACGGAGCTCGAGGAGCACGGCCACGTCGTCCATACACCGGATCTGCCCTGCGAGGACCTCACCGCCGGTGTCGCGGAGTACGCGGCGGCCGTTCCCGCGGCGGACGTGGTCGTCGGCTGGTCACTCGGCGGTGTCACGATTCCCTCCGTCGCGGCGGACACGCATGTCTTCCTCACGGCACTCGTCGCCGGTACCGGTTGGGACGGCGTCTTCGTCCCCGGCTTTGGCGACACGCGTCTCCGGGACGAGCTCGGACGCTCGTACTATCCCGACCCCGCTGACGCCGCCCGGGACCTGCAGTTCCCGCCCGAGCACACACACCTCGCCCACAAGCTCCGCCGCCAGGCGCCCTACGACGGAGCACCTGGCCAGGTCGAGCGGGCGGCGTACATCGTGTGCACGCGAGACGCCGCCATCCGTCCCGACTGGCAGCGACACCTCGCAGGGGACGTTCTCGGCCTCGAACCGCTCGAGCTCGACGCTGGTCACTCGCCGATGCTCGAGTGCCCACGTGAGCTCGCGGTTCTGCTCGAAGCGCTGGTCTAGGTCAGGCGGCGCGCCGCAGCTCTTCGACGTGACGGTGCGTCTCGCGGTAGATCCGCTGCAGGCGTTCGGGATCGGCCGGGCGTGGCATCGGTCGCCGGCGGCCGAAGAGGCGGCGGAGGACCATCATGCGAGCGCCTCCGGTTCCACCTCGGCGAAGCGGGCCGCCGCAGCGTCCACCAGGGGACCGGGCCGGAGAGCCGGTGCTGCAGCGCGCGCACGCTCGAGCAGCTCGCGATCGCGAAGCAGGTGCGCGAAATGGAGATCCGAAAGGCCGGACTGCCTCGTCCCGAGCAGAGCACCGCCACCGCGCAGCTCGAGGTCCACCTCGGCGAGCTCGAACCCGTCGCTCGTCTCGCAGAGCGCCTGCAATCGGGCGTGCGCGGACTCGGTCAGCTCCTCCTTCGCGCGAGAGACGAGCAAGCAGTACGACTGCTCGGCGCCCCGACCCACGCGGCCGCGAAGCTGGTGGAGCTGAGCGAGTCCGAAGCGGTCTGCCTCCTGGACGATCATCACCGTCGCGTTGGCGACGTCCACTCCGACCTCGATCACGGTGGTCGCCACGAGCACGTCGAGCTCGCTCGCTTTGAATCGGGCCATGAGCTCACGCCGCTCGGCAGCCTTGAGCCGGCCGTGGAGGCAGCCGACCCGGAAGTCGCGCAGCTCGGCCTGCCGCAGGCGCTCAGCTTCCTCCTCGGCCGCGCGCGCGAGCGAGGTCTCCGACGCCGTGATCAGCGGACAGACAACGTACGCCTGCCTCCCCTCCCGCAGTAGCCGCGTCAGCCGCGTGTAGGCCTCCGAGGCGCGATCCTCGGTGATCCAGCTCGTGATCACGGGCTTGCGGGAGGCGGGCGGCTTCGCGATCTCCGAGACCGCAAGATCGCCATAGACCGTGAGCGCGAGCGTGCGCGGGATCGGGGTCGCGGTCATGTGGAGGACGTGCGGCGCGCGCCCCGCCACCAGGGCCGAGCGCTGCTCGACACCGAAGCGGTGCTGCTCGTCGACGACCGCCACGGCGAGGTCGCGCAGCTCGAACCCCTCCTGGATCAGCGCGTGCGTGCCCACCGCCACGTCGACGCCGAGCGCCGCCTCCCGTTCCCGCTTCCCCGACGAGCTCGTGAGCAGCGCACAGCTGACCCCGAGCTCGAGACAGAGGTCGGCGATCGTGAGGAAGTGCTGCTCGGCGAGTGTCTCGGTCGGAGCCATGAGTGCGCCCTGCCGTCCGTTCTCGACGGCGCGCAGAAGCGCGTAGAGCGCGACCACCGTCTTGCCTGAGCCGACGTCTCCCTGCAGGAGCCGCTGCATCGGGACGGTCCGCGCGAGGTCGCCGTCGATCTCACGGATCGCCTGCTCCTGGTACGGCGTGAGCGCGAACGGCAGCGCTTTGCGGTAGCGGTGGATGAGGTCGTCCGGCTCGCCGAGTGCGGGAGCGAGCGTCCGCTCCCGCTCGGCCGCTCGCCGAGCTATCCCGACCTGGAGAACGAGCAGCTCCTCGAACGCGAGCCGTTGCCTGCCGGTCTCCGCCTCGCTGAGATCGCGGGGACGGTGCACCACTGCGAGGGCGTCGCGCTTGAGCGCCAGCCCTTCGCGCTCGCGCAGCTCTGCGGGCAGGGGATCGGGAACATCCAGCGTGAGCGGGAGCGCGGCGTCCACGACCCGCCGCACGGTCGCGGCGGCGATCTCCTCCGCCGCGGGATAGACGGGGGCGAAGTCGGCCGTGGCACGCGCCTCGTCGCCTAGGTCGTAAGAACGGGGCTCGAAGCCGAAGCGACCGAGCTTGCCGCGTAGCCGCACCTCCGTGCCGGGCTTCAGCCGATCGGCGAGCCACGGCTGGTTGAACCACGTGACGCTGACAACAGCTGTTCCGTCGTCGACGCGCGCGACGATCCGAGTCCGCCGCCGACCGCGCATCGGGCGCTTCTCGACGTTGAGCACGCGGCCGCTGACCACCACCTCCTCGCCCTGGCGCAGGGCAGCGATGGATACCTCGTCCGCGGCCGTCTCGTAGCGCCGCGGACGGTGCTCGAGCACGTCCCGCACGGTCGCAAGGCCGAGCTTCCCGAGCTTCCGCTGGGTCGTTGCGGCAACGCCGGGGAGGGTGTCGAGACCGAGCTCGAGCCGCGGCGGCCGCAGGGCGCGCGGCGTCGGAGGCCAGGCCCTGGGCGGGTCCAGGCTCGCAAAGACCGTCTGTCGACGGGTGGCTGTCATCGTCCGCGGCACCGAGCGCGCTGAGTATTCCGCGCGGACCGGACGTCAGTCTCCGTCGCGGAACCAGAACAGCGCCAGCGTGCCCGGGCCGGCGTGTGCGCCGATGACGCCGCCGAGCGTGACGACGAGCTCCAGCTCGGCGTTCGGACGCTGCTCACGGACGAGCGCCTCGAGCTCGGCGGCCCGTTCCGGCGCTGCGGCGTGCGCGACGCCCAGCCGGTACGCCGGCTCATCCACGGTCTCCGTCTCGAGCGTGGCCGCCAGCTCGGCGAACGCCTTCTTCTCGCCGCGGACGCGCTTCACGGGCTCGACCTCACCGTCGCGGATCGAGAGGATCGGCTTGACGTGCAGCAGCGTGCCGGCGAATGCGGCTGCCTTGCCGATGCGGCCTCCGCGCTGGAGGAACTCCAGCGTTTCGACCGTGAACAGGAGGCCGCGCTCGCGCAGATAGCGCTCGACGAGCGCATCGATCTCCTCGTCGCTCGTGCCGCGCTCGAGCCGGCGCTGGATCGCGAGGGCGAGCATCGCGATCGAGGCGGACGCGGTCTCGGTATCGATGGCGCGCACAACGCCGTGCCCGAGCTCTGCTGCCGCAGTCTCCGCGCTCGCGAACGTGCCGGAGACGCGTGCGGAGACATGGAGCGAAAGAATGCGCTCGTACGCGCGGAGCTCCTCGTAGCAGGCGAGAAAGTCGCCCGGCGTGGGCTGCGAGGTCGTCGGGAAGACGCTCGACTCGCGCAGCCTCGCGTAGAACTCGGCCGGGTCGATGTCGACGCCGTCGCGCAAGCTCTCGTCGCCGAAGCGGACGTAGAGCGGCACGACGCGCCAGTTCGGGAAGCGCTCGGCCGCGTCGGGCAGATCGGCCGTCGAGTCGAGGACGATCGCGGTGTTCTCGGCGGTGAGTCTCAACGCGTGGCTGCGGCGGCTTGGAGGATGGCGGCCACGATCTCCTCGAGCTCCTGGTCTTTCATGAGGCACGCGACCGCTCCCGCCTGGACGAGCGCCTCGCGCTCGGCGGCGTCCGCCGACGCCGTGAGCGCCACCACCGCGACTTCGGGCACTTCTTCCACGACCTGAGCCGTCGCCTGGATGCCGTCGAGGGCCGGCATGCGGTAGTCCATCAGCATGACGTCGGGGCGGTATTCCCGTGCCGCCGAGACGGCGGCGGCCCCGTCCCCGACCGACGCGACGATCTCGACATCGTCCCTCATCCCGAGCAGGAGCTCTAGGGCGTCTCGGAAAACCTCGTTGTCCTCCACGAGCACGATTCGGACTGGCGGCATGTGCTCAAACCCTATTCCGCCCCGAGCAGCAGTGGGTAGTGCGGTTGCCCGCCATAGTGCACCTCGACCTCGAGCTGAGGATGGGCCGACGTGAGCCGTTCGACGAGTCCGTCGAGCGGCGGCTGCTCGGCACCGGTGAGGAGGGTCAGGAACGAGCGTGGCTCGACGAGCAGGTGTCCGATGACTTCGAGTGTGACCTCGGCGAAGTCCTCACCTCCGGACACGGGTTCGCCGTCCGCGAGGCCGAGCCAGTCGCCGCCCTTGATCGCCAGGCCGTTCAGCTCGATGGTGCGCGCGGCGCGCGTGACCTCACCCGTGGCAACGTCTGCCGCAGCCGCGGCCATCTCCCGCGCGTTCTCGGCTGCGCCGCGCGTGCCGTCGTACGCGACGAGCGCGGCGAGCCCCGCGGGAATGGACTCCGTCGGCACGACCTCGGCCGGCAGTCCTGACTGCTCGGCCGCGTGCTCGGCGGCGAGCCGCACGTTCGAGTTGTTCGGCAGGATGATGGCTTCCTCGGCGTCGAGCTCCTCGAGCGCCGCGACGAGCTCGGCGGTGGACGGGTTCGCGGTCTGCCCGCCCGCGACGATGCGGATCGTCCCCACCGGCTCCGCAAGCGTCTCGAAGAGAAGCCGGTTCCCCTCGCCTGCGACGACTGCGACGATCCCGCTCTTCACGCGCGTCGACGGGACGAGCGAGAGGCGCCGGTCCCGCTGCTCCTGCTGCTCGTGCATGTTGGCGATCTCGACTCCCTCGATCGTCCCGACCTCCGTGCCGAGCGAGAGCGCCGAACCCGGGTGGTCGGTGTGCACGTGCACCTTGAGGGCCGTTTCGTCGCCGACGACCACGAGCGAGTCGCCGAGCTGTTCGAGCCGCGCCTCGAGCCCGTCGCGATCGAGCGCGTCGCCTTCGACCACGAAGACGGTGCAGTAGCGGTAGCGAGAAGGTTCGAGGTGGATCGAGTCCGGGCCGGACGGCGCCTCGGCAGCGGGCGCGGCCGGCAGTGCCTCACCGGTCACCGAGCCGGCCAATCCACGCAGGATCTCGACGAGCCCCGCCCCGCCCGCGTCGACAACGCCCGCCTCGCGCAGGACGTCGAGCTGCTCGGGCGTGCGGGCCACAGCCTCTTCCCCATGCCGCACGAGCTCGACTAGCAGGTTGCCGAGCGGCTCGGACCCAGTCGCACGCCGCTCCGCCTCCTCTGCGAGCTCGCGGATGACCGAGAGCATCGTCCCCTCGACCGGCCGCCGCACGGCCCGGTAGGCCGCGTCCGATGCCCCACAGAGTGCCCGGGCCGTCAGCGCCGGATCGATCCCGTTCGTCGACTCAGCCAGGACATCGGCAACGCCTCTAACGATCTGCGACAGGATCACGCCGGAATTCCCCCGCGCCCCCATCAGTGCAGCCCGCGCGACCGCGTGGGCAAGCGCGGGCCGGTCGCCTGGCTCCGCGGAGTCGAGGGCATCCGCAACCGCCCGAACGGTCAGCGTCAGGTTCGTGCCGGTGTCGCCGTCGGGGACGGGATAGACGTTGAGGTCGTCGATGCGGCCCCGGCTCGTCTCGAGCGAGGCAAGCGCCGCTCCGACGAGCGCGCGTACCAGCTCGAGATCTGCCTGCGCGCTCACTTCCCGCCGGTTCGCACGTCGTCGACGTGCACCTCGACGGCGCGCACCGGCAACCCGGTCAGTCGCTCGACCTCGTATGCGACGCGGTTACTGACGCTGGAGGCGACCTCCGCAAGGTTGAGGCCGTACTCCACGACCACGTGGAGGTCGATCGCGACCTCGCCGCCGTCGCGGCGGATCTCGATCCCGCGCGGCCGCCGGCGAGCACGTGCGAGCTGTCCGCGCAGCGAGCCCTTCATCCCAACGACCCCGTAACACTCGAGCGCCGTCTCGGCGACGATCTGTGCGATTGCCTCGCTCGAGATCGTGATCCGCCCTAGCCGCGAGGAAACCGCATGCCCAGCCTCCATTGTTGAGTTGGACCGGCGACCCGCGCGCGCGGTTGCGAGGCAGAATCCCGGCATGAGCGACGACAACGTCTGGACAGATGAATGGGACAACGGCGAGGACTGGTCGGGAGGCGGCTCGAAGTCGAAGCGGCTGCCACGCGCAGACCAACTCGGTGCCACGGTCTACGAGTTGGGACCAGGCAACTTCGCCGTGTATCACTTCCATCACGCGGCCGAGGAGATGCTCATCGTCCTGGACGGCGAGATGACGATGAAGACGCCGGACGGCGAGCGGCTGGTGTTGCGTGGCGAGGTCGTGATGTTCCCCGTCGGGCCGGCGGGAGCGCACGGCTTCCGCAACGACGGCGACGGAACGTGCCGCTACCTGATGGTCTCCACGCACCCGGCGCCCGAGGTGGTTGAGTACCCCGAGCTCGGCCAGATCACGGCGCAAGCGCCGACTGCGTCCCAGACGGGTGAGAGCCTCTGGTTCATCCACGACGTCCAGGACGCCGCGGAGAGCCCGGACTAGAGCGCCTTCTGAACCTTGCCGGCCTTGAGGCAGCGCGTGCAGACGTACGCCCGCGTCGCCTTGCCGCCGAGCACGACGCGGACGCGCTGGAGGTTCGGCTCGAACCGCCGCTTCGTGGCCACCATCGAGTGGCTCCGGTGGTGACCGAAGCCGGGTTTCTTCCCACAGACTGCGCAGACCTTGGACATCGGCGGCCCAGAATAGCCGACGAGGTCGAGCCGCTAACCGGCTCTGGCCTGCTTTCGCACCTGTGAGAAGAGGTCGGCCATCTCGAGCGCCGCACGCGCGACGTCCGCGCCCTTGTCGATTCGTGCCTCCGCCTGCTCGGCAGTGTCGACCGTGAGGAGGCCGAACGCCACCGGCACGCCGGTCTCGAGTCCGGCCAGCTGGAGGCCGGACGCGGCCTCCCCGGCGACGTAGTCGAAGTGGGCCGTCTCTCCACGCACGACACAGCCGAGGGCGATCACGCACGAGTAGCGACGCGTCTTCGCCAACGCCATCGCGCCGATCGGGAGCTCGAACGCACCCGGCACCGGCATCACGGTGATCCGCTCCTCCGCCACTCCCGCGACCGCCAGCGCTTCGAGCGCCGATTCGAGCAGGCGATTCGAGATCTCGCCGTTGAAGCGCGATACCACGATGCCGACCGTCCGGTCCGCGCCGGACGGGGAGCCCTCGAGAACGGCGACGCCCTCCGGGATGTCGAGCTCGCCGGGCACGTGCCCTGCAGGCGCGACTTCCGGCTCTTCCTCCTCCTCCGCAGCCGGCTCGGGCTCGACCGCTGCAGGCTCGGCGACCGAGGTCTGCTCGACCGGAGCCTCTGCCTCTGGCTCTGCCTCTTCCTCGTGCGGTTCCGGCCAGCCCGGCGCCTCTGGGACCGCTGCCTCCGGCTCTTGCACGTTCTCTTCTTGCACGTTCTCTTCTTGCGCAGCCGGCGCCTCGCCCGGCCAAAAGCCCCCAGTCGCGCTCATTCGCCCTCCGACTCGAACTTGAGATCTTGATGGTGCAGCTTGTGCCCGAGCTTATCCCGCTTGGCGGCCAGATAGCGAACGTTTTCGGGATGCGGCTGCATCTCGATCGGCACCTGCTCGGTCACCTTCAGCCCGTACGCCTCGACCCCGGAGACCTTCTTCGGGTTGTTCGTGAGCAACCGCATGGTGGTGATCCCGAGCTCGGCGAGGATCTGGTTGCCGATCCCCCACTCCCGCTCGTCGGCGGCGAAGCCCAGCGCGAGGTTCGCGTCGACGGTGTCGAGTCCCTGCTCCTGCAGCTCGTACGCCCTGAGCTTGTTGAGGAGGCCGATGCCGCGGCCCTCCTGCGCCATGTAGAGCAGCACGCCGCGGCCCTCGGCGGCGATCGCGGCCAGCGCGGCCTCGAGCTGCTCGCCGCAGTCGCACCGGAGCGAATGGAAGACGTCGCCCGTCAGGCACTCGGAGTGGACGCGCACGAGCACGTCGTCGCCGACCTCGCCCATGACCAGAGCGAGGTGGTCGCGCCCCGTCAGGGCCTCGCGGAAGGCGGTCGCGGTGAACTGGCCGAACTCCGTCGGAAGCTGCACCGAGACGACACGCTCGACGAGCTTCTCCGTCCGCCGCCGGTACTCGATCAGGTCCGCGACGGTGACCATCCGCAGTCCGTGGCGCTCGCAGTACGGCACGAGATCCGGTACGCGGGCCATGGTGCCGTCCTCGTTCATGATCTCGCACACGACGCCCGACGGGTCGAGCCCCGCCATCCGGGCGAGATCGACGGCCGCCTCCGTCTGGCCGGCACGCACCAGGACGCCGCCGTCGCGCGCGCGGAGCGGGAAGACGTGGCCGGGTTGGACAAGGTCGTGCGAGGTCGAGGCAGGATCGATCGCAACGTGGATCGTGTGGGCTCGGTCGGCCGCCGAGATCCCGGTCGTCACGCCGTCGCGGGCCTCGACCGAAACCGTGAATGCAGTGCCGAGCCGGGCCTCGTTGTGCGGAGTCATCTGCGGCAGGCCGAGCTGCTCACAGCGCTCGCCCGTCAGGCAGAGGCAGATCAGGCCGCGCGCATGCGTCGCCATGAAGTTGACCGCATCGGCCGTCGCGAACTGAGCCGCGACGACGAGATCGCCCTCGTTCTCGCGCTCGGGATCGTCGACGACGACGACCATCTTCCCGTTACGGATGTCCTCGACCGCCTCCTCGATGGTCGCGAACGGGGTGACGGCCGAGCTCACGGCAGCCTCCCCGCGACGAGACGTTCCACGACCTTGCCGAGCACGTCGGCCTCGAGGTTGACCTCGTCACCGGGCTCGAGCCGACCGAGGGTCGTGACCTCGAGCGTGTGCGGAATCAGCGCGACCTCGAAGCCGTCGTCGTCGAACGCAGCGACCGTGAGGGAAACGCCCTCCACGGCGATCGAGCCTTTCTCGATGCAGTAGCGGACGACCGCTTCGGGTGCGTCGAACCAGACTCGGCGGCTGTCTCCTTCAGGCACCACCGAGCGCACACGGCCGACGGCGTCGACGTGACCCTGGACGACATGGCCGCCGACCTGGTCGCCCACCCGGAGCGACGGCTCGATGTTCACCTCGCCGCCCGGTTCGAGGCGTCCCAGCGCCGTCCGGGCAAGCGTCTCGGGGACGACGTCGAACGCGAGCCGTCCCTCCGCTGCCTCGACGACCGTGAGGCAGACACCGGCGACCGCGACGGAGTCGCCGACCGCGGCTGCGGCCGAGGTCCCGTTCGCCGCAACGACGAGCCGGGAGCCGTCGAAGGCTTCCACCGTGCCGAGCTCCCGAACGATGCCCGTGAACATGGGACAAGGTTACGGCTCGCGCAGGTATGCCTCCAACAGCACGTCGTCGCCCGAGGGCTCCGCGTGCAGGTGGAGGAGCTCCAGCGGCGCCGCGAAGTCGCCGAGGACGCGCGGCCCTTCGCCGGCCAGAACGGGCGCGACAAAGAGGAGCAGCTTGTCGACGAGGCCCGCCGCGAGAAACGCCGTCGCCAGCGTCGGACCGCCCTCGAGCAGGAGTGATTGGACGCCCTCCGCCGCAAGCGCGCGCAGTTCGTCCTCCAGCGGACCGGTGCGCAGCTCGAGCTCCGAGCCCTCCGGCAGCGGACCGCGCCCGAACGCGAGCCGCCGCGGCTGTCTCGTGGCTTCGACCTCGCGCGCGTCTAGGCGCGGCGCGTCGGCGCGCACGGTTCCCATGCCGACTGCGATCGCGTCCGAGGCGGCGCGCAGCTCGTGGACCCGGCGGCGCGACTCCTCGCCCGACACCCAGCTGCGGCCGGGCACGGTTACGCGCCCGTCGAGGGTGATCGCCGCCTTGTAGGCGACGAACGGCCGGTCGAGGGATTTCCAGACGCGCCAGGCCTCATTCTGGCGGCGGGCGGCAAGATCGTCGAGAAGCTCGACCTCGATTCCCGCGGCGCGGATCCGCTCGAGTCCGCGACCGTCGACGACCGGGTTGGGATCGCGGGCACCGACGACGACACGCGAGAGGCCGGCTGCGACGACCGCGTCCGCGCAGGGAGGCGTGCGTCCGTGGTGCGAGCACGGCTCGAGCGTGACGTAGAGGATCGCGCCGCGTGCTGCATCTCCCGCCTGCTCGAGCGCGATCACCTCGGCGTGGCTGACCCTCTCGTACTCGTACCAGCCCTCCCCCACCACCTCGTCGTCGCGCACGACGACGGCCCCGACCAGCGGATGATCGCCGGTCTTGCCGCGTCCGCGCTCGGCGAGCCCGAGCGCCCGCTCGAAGTGGCTCACGCGAGGTCCTGGACGAGGCCGCTGTACGCGCCCGACAGGTCGGTGCGGCCGAAGACCGCGGAGCCCGCGACGAGCAGCGCGGCCCCGGCGGCGTGCGCGGGGCCGATCGTCTCGTGGTCGATGCCGCCGTCGACCTGCACATAGACATGCTCCGGCAGCGCTTCGCGAAGCCGCCGGATCCGGTCGACCGCCTCCGGCATGAACTTCTGGCCGCTGTAACCGGGATGGATGCTCATGCAGAGGACGAGGTCGGCGTCCGCCGCGACTGCGGCGACGTCCTCGGGCTCGCTCTCGGGGTTGAACGCCACACCGGCCTGCAGACCGTGCTCGCGCGCGGCGGCGATCGTGGCGGGCACGTCGTCTACGACCTCGTAGTGGAAGGTCGCGCTGTCTCCCCCGGCGCGTGCGATCTGCGGGAAGTGCCGCAGCGGGTTGTCGACCATCAGATGGCAGTCGAGCACTCCTCCGGCCTCGTGCACGAGCGAGGCGATGGACTCGAGGACGACGGGCCCGATCGTCACAGGCTCGACGAAGTGGCCGTCCCCGACGTCGAAGTGGAAGATGCGGCACCCGGCACGCAGGAGCACGTCGATCTGCTCGCCGAGGCGCGCGAAGTCGGCCGCATAGAGCGACGGCTCGACCTCAGCGTTCCGCACCCACTCCGGCCAGCTCATCCGGGCGATCGTACGAGACGAGCGACGAAGAACCCAGTCGTGCCGTGGACGTGCGGGAGCGTGAGCAGGAACTCGGGTCGCGACGGGTGCGCGAATGCCGGCCACTCCTCCCCGAGCGGGACGACGCGCAGATTGCTTGCATCGACGACCGCCTCGCATTCGTCCGGGTTCAGCGTGCAGACGGAATAGACGATCGTGCCGCCCTCGCGCACTCGCTCGGCCGCCGAGCGGAGCAGCGCGAGCTGGAGCTCCGGAAGAGGCGTCGCGCGCCAGCGGAGGTCGGGCCGCTGGGCGAGGACGCCGAGACCCGAGCAAGGCGCATCGACAAGCGCTCGGTCGAAACCGTCCAGCTCCGGCGGCAGCGCCGTACCGTCGCCCTCGACGACCGCGACGTCGGACCGGCCCATCGTGGCGAGGTTGTCGCGCAGCTCACGCGCGCGAGCCGGGTCGATCTCGACGGCAGTGACTTCGCTGCGCAGCTGACCGGTCTTGCCGCCCGGCGCAGCGCAGAGGTCGAGCACACGGTCGGCGTCGCTCGATCCGACGCAGAGCCCCGCGAGCTGGGAGCCGCGGCTCTGCGGCCAGACCCTCCCTTCGGCGACGAGAGCGTCGTCCACGCGCTCGAGTCGGTACGCCCCCGGCACGTCGGTCTCCTCGGCACCGGGCGGCGGGTCGCCCTGCACGAGCCGGACGACCGTCTCCAGCGGCTCGTTCATCGCACGCATGAGAGCGAGCGCGCCGTCGGCCCCGAGAACGCGCACGAAGATCTCGTAGATCCAGTCGGGATACGACTCCTTGAGTGCCCCGTCGGGCAGCGAATCGAGGAGCGGCTGGATCCCGTCGGAGAGCCGTCGCATCACCGCGTTCGTGAACGGGACGGCCCGCTCGAGACGAGCGCGCCGCACGAGCTCGACCGACTCGTTCACCGCCGCGTGCGGCGCGGTATCGGAGTAGCCGAGTTGGTACGCGCCGAGCCGGAGCGCCGCGCGCACCGGCGGGTCTAGCTTCCGCACCGGCCGCCGGCCGAGCGTCTCGATCGCATGGTCGAGAGTCCGGACCCGCTGTACGGACCCGTACGCGAGCCGCTGCGCGAACGCTTGCTCCCGGCCATCGAGGCCTTCGGCGGCGCTGCGGAAGGCGCGATCGGCGTAGGCGTCATGCTCGAAGACGCGCAGGAGCACCTCGTACGCCGCCTGGCGCGCCGGGCTGATCACGAGCGGCAGACGAAGATCGCCCAGCCCAGCACGGCGCGCTCCCAGGCGAGATACCGGCCGCGATGCGCGGCGCCGCGCGCGCGGAACTCGTCAGCCTGCGGGTGATCGGGATTCGCCGCCAGCCACTCGTCCAGCGCCAGCCAGTGAAGCGACTCGTACCGATCCCAGTCATCCTGGGAGGAGGCGATGAGGGAAACGACTCTGACGCCGGCCGACTCCGCCCGCTCGACCGTCTCGGGAAGCGGCAGGAACTCCTCCTCGGCCACACGCTCCTCCTCGCTCAGGTCAGGATTGGCCGGCAGCGGCCACTCGCGCCAGTAGGGCTCCCCGACCGCGAGGAGCGGCGCAGCGGTGCGCAGCCGTTCGAGCGTCGGCACGAGTCCGCCGTAGGCAAAGCTCGCGCCGAGGCAGAGCGCGGCGTCGTAGCGGGCAGGCTCGTAGGTGGCGGCGTCGGCCTCGACGATCTCGATGCGGTCCTCGAGGCCGGCGTTCGCCGTGCGTTCGCGAGCCGCGGCGACGAACTCCGGCGCCCGCTCTACGCACGTCAAACGGCAGCCGAAGGTCTCGGCGAGGAGCAGTGCCGGCCCGCCCTTGCCCGACGCGATGTCGAGCACGCGCGAGTCGGGGCCGAGGTCGAGCCGCTCCCCCAGCTCGCGGATCTTCTCCAGGCTCGTGGGGTTCTGGAGCTCGTGCCGCGCCTCGACGACGGCGTACCACCAAGTCATCGGCGGCCCCGCAGGTACGCGTCGTAGGCCATGCGACGGCCGCCGGCCGGCTGAACTTCGAGAGGCTGGAACGAGCCGTCGTCCCCCACGCGCGCCCGCCAGACGAGCAGCTCGCCGAGCCGCGCACCGATGTGCGGCGAGAGCGCCCGGACGCGGTTGACGAGCTCCTGCGCCGGCGTATCCGCGTCGAGCTCGCGGTCGTCGGGCCGGATCTTCTCCGCGTAGGTGAGGCCCACCTCGGACTGCGGCTCGAAGCTCGGCTCGTCCTGCGCGAGCACGTCCCGCAGGAGCTCGGACGCGACCTCCGCCGAGCGGGAGTAGATCGCTCCGGCGTCGTCCTCGGGAGCGATCGCGAACGCGCGTTGCGCCGCGACCGGGCCGGCGTCGAGCGCCTCGACGGTGCGGTGGATGGTGACCCCGGTCTCCTCGTCTCCCGCCATCAGTGCGCGCTCGACCGGGGCGGCGCCGCGCCAGCGGGGCAGCAGCGAGGGATGGACGTTGAGCCAAAGCGCTCGCTCGAGCAGCTCGGTCGGGATCAGGAGGCCGTAGGCACAGACGACGACGGTGTGCGCCGCGATTCCGACGGACGAGTCGAGCCCGGCCGGCTGCTCGAACGGGATACCCAGCCGCTCGGCCGCCACCTTCGCCGGCGGCGCACCCGTCTTGCGGCCGCGGCCGCGCGGCCTGTCCGGGCGTGTGAGCAACTGCACGACCTCCTGCTCCGCAGCCAGGCGCTCGAGCACGTCGGCGCCGAACTCCCCGGTCGCGGCGACCGCGATCCGACGAGCCATGTTCAGCCGAGGACGATGCGAGGGCGCAGGCTCGCGAGCGCCTCGCGCCGCGCCTCGGACGTCGTGCGGTCGAGGATCAAGATTCCGTCGAGGTGGTCGGCTTCGTGCTGGGCGACGCGGGAGTACGGCTCTTCGAGCTCGTATCGCACCTGCGCTCCGTGCTCGTCCTGGCCCTCGATCGCAATCTTCGCCGACCGTTCGATCGGAAGGAGCACCCCCTGGATCGAGAGGCAGCCCTCGTCCTCCACCGTCGTCACCTCGCCGCGCTCGACGATCTCTGGGTTCGCCAGGACCACGGTCTCGTCCTCGGAGACCTGGAAGACGAAGAACCGCTGCAGGACGCCGACCTGGGTCGCGGCGAGCCCGATCCCGCTGGCATCGGCCATGAGCTGCTTCATCCGGTCGACGAGACGGCGCAGGTCGTCGTCGAACTCCTCGACCGGGCGGGCGGCCATCCGCAACGCCGCGTCCGGGTACTGGCGGATCTGCGCGAGCGCCATGCGTCGTCGCGCTTGCTGCTCGGGGTCGAGCTCCTCGTCCTTGACCTGCCCCTCAATCTCCGCCATGAGGCGGGACTGTACCCTCGCGGAGGTGGATCCCAGGACGCTTCAGGAGATCATGGGACAAGGCGCGACGCGGCCGGAGACGCCCGCCGAACGCCGCGAACGCGAGGAGCTCGAGGCGGATCTGGAGTCGAGCCCTGTGCGCGGGAAGCCACTCCGGCAGCGGCTGCGGAACTTCCGTCCCGACCCCGCGTCGGGAGTGCAGGCGCTCGGCGGGCCGACGGCCTGGATGCGCAGGCTGCGCGCGATCGAGGACGCGATCGACCAGCACGAGCGGCAGCTTGGCGAGAGCTGGCGAACGCATGCCGAGGAGCTCGAGGCTCCTGCGGAGTTCGCGGCCGCCTGGCGCGAGCTCGCGGACAGCTGGAGCTTCGCGCGCGTGAATGAGCTGATTGAGCGGCACAACCGGAACTTCCCGGCCGAGGCGCGATTGGCGATGGATCCGCGCACCCGCGACTTCGTCCGCATCAACGGTCGCTCGTACCTGCGCGAGCCGCTCGACGCCCGCTGGATTCTCGACCGCTTCCCGGCCGACCGCGACGCAGCTCTGGCGTGATCCGTCCGCTACGGCCGGAGGACGCGGAAGAACTCGCCGCGCTCTATGCCGAGAACCGAGACTTCCTCGCGCCGAACGAGCCGGTGCGGCCGCCGGAGTTCTTCACACCGGATGGCCAGCGGCAGCGAATCGGGGAGCGCGCGGCCGACGGTTTCCACCAGTTTGCGATCCTCGACGGCAATGCGATCGCCGGCACGATCAACCTCTTCCACATCGTCCGCGAGGCCCTGCAGAGCGGGACGATCGGCTACTGGGTCGACCACCCCCGCAACAGCCGAGGGCTTGCGACGGGTGCAGTCGGCGATGTCCTTTTGTACGCGTTCCACGAGCTCGCGCTTCATCGTGTCGAGGCCGCGACCCTCGTGGACAATCTCCCGTCGCAGCGCATGCTCGAGAAGAACGGCTTCGAGCGGATCGGCCTGGCGCGCAGCTTTCTTCGCATCGACGGCGAGTGGCGGGACTTCTACCTCTTCCAGCGACTCGCAGACAACTGAGCTAGTGCCTGTTCTCCTGGTGCTGCGAGGCGCCTTCCAGTGCGGGCATCCAGGGTTCGCGGCGCTTGATCCAGATCTCCGCCTCGGGCCGTAGCTCGAACGGCGCGTCGTCGAGCGTCCCGAGCTGAAGCTCAACGCCCTCCGGATCGAGGAGGAAGAGGCGCGAGCCGCAACGCGGACAGAAGCTGTCGTTGTCGTACGTGGCGTACTCGCCGGTCACCTCGAACGCGCTCAGCGGCCACTGCCCGTAGATCGTGTAGGTGCTGCCCGACCTCTTCCGGCAGTCGGCGCAGTGACAGCGTCCGACGTGGAACGGCTCGCCGCGAACCGTGTAGCGGACGGCCCCGCAGACACATCCGCCGCTGCGCACTCTTTCGTCCATCGTCGTGGAACCTAGACGCTCTGGGGATCGACGTCGACGACGACGGTGAGGCCGGCGCGACGCATCGCGGGTGCCGCGGCCGCGAGCAGCGACGCGGCGCGGGAGGCAAGCGCCCGCGGACGGTCGGTCTTGCCGACGAGTTGAGCGCGGTGACGGCCGCGCAGCCTCAGCAGCGGTGCGGGGCCGAGCAGCTCGAATTCCGGCAGGCCGTTCTTCAGCTCTTCGAGTGCGCGGGTCGCGTCGGCGAGCTCTGGGCCGGACACGAGGACGCGCACGAGGTGGCGAAACGGCGGATAGCCGAGGGCGCGGCGGCGCTCGAGCTCTCCGGCGAGGAAGCCGGAGACGTCGTGGCGCGCAGCGTGCGCCACCGCGCGCGACTCCGGTTGAAACGTCTGGACGATGACGCGTCCCGGCGCGTCGCGACCGCTGCGCCCGGCGAGCTGGGTGAGAAGTTGGAAGGTCCTCTCCTCCGCCCGGAAGTCGGGCAGGCCGAGTCCGGTGTCCGCGTCGACGACGGCTGCGAGTTCGACCCCGGCGAAGTGGTGGCCCTTCGCGACCATCTGCGTTCCGACGAGAACGGCGCAATCGGCGCGCGCAAACCGCTCGAGCGCTTGCCGAAGCTCCTCCGGCTTCGCGATCGCGTCGGCGTCGAGCCGGATCCGCTCCAGTTCCGGAACGTGACGCTCGAGCTCTCGCTCGAGCCGTTGCGTCCCGGCGCCGATCCGCGCGAGCTCGGGCGAGCCGCACGCGGGACACGTGTCGGCGGCGGACTCGCGGGCGCCGCAGTGATGGCAGCGCAGCGTGGCGTCCCCGTGCAGAGTGAACGCGACGTCGCAGTTGGGGCACCGGCGGGTGACGCCACATGCACGGCAGTGGAGGGCGGGTGCGACGCCACGCCGGTTTAGCAGCAGGATCGCCTTCCCTCCTTCCTCCGCGAGCCGGCCCAGTTCCGCGAGCAGCGGCGCCGAGAGCGGATAGCCCGTCTCGTGCCGCAGATCGACTACGCGCACCGTGGGCATCGGCGCCCCGATCCGGCCGCCGAGCTCGAGTCGCTCGAGTGCGTGCCAGGACTCCGGGCGCGGGGTCGCCGAGCCGAAGATTGCAACAGCTCCCTCGAGGGCGGCGCGCTTCGCAGCGACGGTGCGGGCGTCGTAGCGCGGATCGGACTCCTGCTTGTAGGACGCGTCGTGCTCCTCGTCGACGCAGATCACGCCGAGTGACGGGATCGGCGCGAACACCGCCGAGCGCGCGCCGACGACGACCGGGGCCTCGCCCGAGACGATCCGCTCTCGCTCGTCCCGCCGCTCGGCGTCGGAAAGGCCGGAGTGGATGACCGCGACGCGGTCGCCGAAGCGCGCCCGGAAGCGTCCGAGCGTTTGCGGCGTCAGCGCGATCTCCGGCACGAGGACGATGGCGCCGCGGCCCGCGGCGAGAGCCGCTTCGCAGGCGCGGATGTAGACCTCGGTCTTGCCGCTTCCGGTCGCGCCGGCGAGAAGGACGTTGCCGCCGCCGGTCGACAGGAGGCTCTCGATTCGCTCGAGCGCGTGTTCCTGCGGCTCGGAAAGACGTGCAGGCGCCGGCTCGGCCGCGAGGGCCGAGGTCGCAGCGACCTCGCGGCGCTCCCCGCGCCGTTTGGCCTGCTGCGGCGCGATCAGAGCGAGCGCGCGGGCCGGCGTCGAGCCGTAGTAGTCCGCGAGCCAGAGGGCGAGGTCGACGAGCGCGGGCGGCAGCGTCTCGAGCACGCGTTCGGCCGCGACCGGCTCGACGTCGGGCGGCGCCTCGGCGTCGGCGTCGACGACAACCCCGCGGCGGCGCGCATTGCCGAAGCGGATCGCGAGCACGGCTCCCTTCCCCACGTCGTCGTCGATCTCGTACGTGAACGGCCGCGCAAGCGAGCGCGCGCTGACGATCGGGTAGACGGACGCGAGGCGAGACACGGGCAGCGAGCGTAGCCGGGGCGCTGGTCGGCGCTTCCACGCCCCACGTCGCCCCGTCGGGATGATGGCCTCGCCTGCCTGCGCGCGGACGGTAGGCTCGCCAGAGAACCAGGCAAGAGAGGAGAGCAATGACCGACCAGGACACCGCGCTCGGCCCAGTCGACTACCTGATCGTCGAATGGCCGGCCGGCACGCAGCCCAACGGCGAGGGGCTCAAGGAGCTCGCCAACCTGACCGACCTCGGCCTAATCCGCGTGCTCGACCTCGTGTTCGTGACGAAGGGAGACGACGGCGTGGTGGCCGGGCTGGCCCTCGCAGACATCGACGCCGCCGGCGAGCTCGATCTCATCGAGTTCGAAGGCGCGGCGTCGGGACTGATCGGCGAGGACGACTATGACGACGCCGGCGCGGCGCTCGAGCCCGGTGCCTCGGCAGCGATCCTGCTGTACGAGAACCGCTGGGCGCGGCCATTCGCCGCGGCCGTCCAGTCGAGCGGCGCCCAGCTCGTCGCACGAGGAGGCATCCCCGGAGCCGATCTCGCCGACCACGCCGAGACACTCGCGTAGAGAGGAGACCCAGATGCCGTTGCTCCGAGGAGTTGCCCGCACTGCCGTGATCGCGGGAACCGCGACCGCGGTCTCGAACCGCGTCTCCCGCCGGCAGGCGGATCGCTGGTCCCAGGAGGACCAGGGCCAAGAGCAGCAGTACCAGGAGCCCGCTCCGGCGGCGGCCCCCGCGGCCGATCCGCTCGAGCAGCTCAAGCAGCTCGGCGAGCTGAAGGCCTCAGGTGTCCTCACGGACGCCGAGTTCGAGGCGCAGAAGGCGAAGATCCTCCAAGGCGTCAACTAAGCCAACAAGCACGAGCCGTTCCGGCCGCGACCCGCGGCCGGGATGGCCCGTTCGCGTGCGACCATTCCAGGATGAGTCTGCGGCGCTCCGCAGTCACGCTCGTCCTGCTCGGTGCGCTTCTCGTGCCGGTTGCCGTCGCGGGCGCGACCCGAGGCGTGCGGACCGTGCGGGTGAGCCATTGTCCGCCGCCGCCGAACGCCGAGGTCGTACAGGCGGTCGACGGCCGCTACGTCTACGAGGTCTGGATCGGCTGCAGACGCAGGATCGGCTTCGCTCGGTCGGTCGACGGCGGCAGGACGTTCGGGCCGTCCAGAGCCGTCCGCGGGTCGCATCGCCGCGGACTGCACACCTGGGATCCGGCGATTGCCGTAGCACCCAACGGAACGGTCTATGTGGCGTACATGGTCGGCCCGCCCGAAGACGCGCGCCGCAGCTCGGCCCCGATGAGACCGGTCGTCGCGGTCTCGCACGACCACGGACGGTCGTTCGATCGCGTCTCGACGCTCCCCGTGCCGCCTGCGACGAACGGCAGCGGAAACTTCGGTGACCGTCCGTTCGTCGCCGTCGGGCCCAACGGAGCCGTATACGTGACCTGGGACTACGGACCGCGGCGAGACCAGGTGCGGATCGTCTGTCCCCCGACGAGCAGCTGCTTCTTCTACGGAGGCGACTTCAACGGGGTGCTCCAGAAGTCGCTCGACGGCGGGAGGACGTGGACCAAGGTTGCACCGATCACTCCCGGCTACCCGCTCGGGGGCGTCTACAGCGCTCCGATCGTCGCGGAACGCAGCGGAGCGCTCGACGTCCTCTACTGGCAGCACCCGACCAACCCGAAGACCCTCGCTGTGTCGCCGGGACACGAGTACTTCATCCGTTCGACCGACGGAGGTAACAGCTGGTCGAAGCCGGTGCCTGTCGGACCCGGGGCCGGGACGATCGGCCTGAAGGAGTGGTGGATCGACGGTTCGCTGGCCGTAGACCCCGCCGGAACGCTCTACGCGAGCTGGGACACGCAGAACCACGGGCGCGACACGGCCTGGCTCGCCTGGTCGACGGACCACGGTCAGCACTGGTCGTCTCCGCTGCGCGTCGCGTCGAGCCGAACCGAGCATCTGACCCAGGTCGCCGCCGCCGGCCGTCACGTGGTCTACGTCGCATGGCAGACGATCGTTCGCGGCAAGGGCTATGCGACCTTCCTGCGCCGCTATGCGCTCGGCAGGGGATGGACTTTCCCGGCAGCACGTGTCTCGCCGGCGTACGGCAACCCCAGGATCTGGCCCGGCGACACGTTCGGCCTGTCGATGAAGAACGGCTCCGTGCTCCTGAGCTGGGGAAGCGCGATCGACGGCCGGCGAACGTCGGAGATCTACTCCGCGGCCGTCAAGCTGCCGACGGGCTAGACGCCGGCCGCGGTGACGACGAAGTCGGTCGCGAAGCCGAGGACGATCCCGGCCATGAGGAGCCAGGTGATGAGGACCGGGTGGCCGTACTTGCGGTTGACCGCGAACAGTTCCTGGACGACGTAGAGGATCGAGCCGCCGGCGATCGTGAAGAAGACGACCGACATGGCGTCGCTCGTCCACGCCTGCCCCACGGCGGTGCCGAGGAACGTAGGCCCGCCACCGATCACCCCGAGGAGCGCCAACAGCCGCCAGCTCGGCACGATCCCGGCTCCGCTGAGCGGGCCGCAGATGCCGAAGCCCTCCGTCGCGTTGTGGAGCCCGAAGCCGATGATCAGCGTCACGGCAAGACCGATCTCGCTCGCGGCGGCGGCCTGCCCGATCGCAAGACCCTCGCCGAAGTTGTGCACACCGATCCCGACTGCGATCAGGAACGACAGCCGGACGGCCGGATTCGTCAGGTCGAGCCGTTGCCGTTCGGTGAACTCGTCGACGGCGGCCGCGCCCGGCCCGACGAGCGTCGAGGAGCGGCGGTCGGCGCGTTGCTTCATCCACGACTCGTAGTACACGAGGCTCATCAGTCCGGCCCCGAAGCCCAGCAGTCCGAGCACGCTGAGACCCGAGAATCGGCCCCATTGATGGGCCTGGAGTGCGCCCTCGATCGGCTCGACGGCGCCTGACATGACGTCCCAGAAAAGGAAGATGAGGATGCCGGTGGCGAGAGCCGACAGACCTGCACGCGTGTTGGCGCTGAGGCCCTGCATGCGCCCCACAGGCAGGCCGAGAAAGATCGTGCCGCCCGCGATCGCGCCGAGCAGGAGTATCTGAGCTGTCGACATCGGTCAGTAACCCTAACTGTCCGTGTAAGGGTGCCCTTACACCAGCCGTCGCGGGCAATATAGCCACGTGCCTGCCGCCGGCCACTCGGTAGACGAATACCTCGAGACGATCTACTTTCTCGCCTTCCCGATCGGCGAGTACACGCCACACGGCGCAGGCTCCCCTCCACTCGCCTCGCGGGTGGCCGAGATGCTCCACGTTTCCCGCGCCTCCGCCGGCGAGATGCTGAAGCGGCTCGAAGCCGAGGGTCTGATCGAGCGTGGCAAGAAGAAGGAGGCGCTCCTCACCGACAGCGGCCGCGAGCGGGCGGAGCGTGTCGTGCGCAAGCATCGGATCATCGAGCGACTGCTGACCGACTTCATGGGCTACACCGCCTACGAGTCACACGAGCGGGCCGATGAGCTCGGCGACACGTTCGACGACGAGATGATCGAGCGGATCGACGACAAGCTCGGACACCCGCAGCGGTGCCCGCATGGCTGGCCCGTCGACCCGGCGGTCGAGCAGGCGGAAAACGCCGGGCTCGCGCCGCTCGCGACGCTGCCGGCCGGGACACGCGCGACGATCGTCCGCCTTGCCGAGCACGACGGCGACCTTCTGCACTGGTTCTACGACCAAGGCCTCGTGCCGGGGACGAGCATCCTCGTGCGCACCGCCGAGCCGGCGGCGGATCAGTTCACGGTCTCGATCGAGAAGGTCGGCGAGCGGGCGATCTCGGAGAAGGCCGCCGCCGGGCTCTTCGTCAGACCGTCGTAGCCTCTGCGAGTCCCGCAGCAGCGCGGAGGGCTTCCGCGCGGTCGGTCCGCTCCCAGGTGAAGTCGCCGTCCTCGCGGCCGAAGTGACCGTACGCAGCCGTCTTCGAGTAGATCGGCCGGCGCAGGTCGAGGTCACGCAGGATCGCGGCCGGGCGCAGGTCGAAGTGTTCGCGAACGAGCTCTTCGATCCTCGGCACCGGAATTGCCTCCGTGCCGAAGGTGTCCACGAGAACCGACAGCGGATGCGCGACGCCGATGGCGTACGCCACCTGGAGCTGGCAGCGCTCGGCCAGGCCGGCAGCGACGAGATTCTTCGCCACCCAGCGGGCCGCATACGCCGCCGACCGGTCGACCTTGGTCGGGTCCTTGCCCGAGAAGGCGCCGCCGCCGTGCGGAGCCGAGCCGCCATAGGTGTCGACGATGATCTTGCGTCCCGTGAGGCCCGAGTCGCCCATGGGACCGCCGATCACGAACTTGCCGGTCGGATTGCAGTAGACGAAGTCTCGGTCGTGCTCGAGCCGCCGCTGGTCGTAGAGCTCCTTCGGGAGGATCGGCTCGATCACGTGCTCGATCAGGTCCGGCTTGAGCAGGGTGTCGACGTCGAGTCCGTCGCGGTGCTGCGTCGACACGAGCACGCGCTCGATCTCGACCGGCCTCTGCCGGCCGTGCTCGTCGACGTCGTAGCGCACGGTCACCTGCGTCTTGCCGTCGGGGCGCAGATACGGGAGCACGTCTGCCTTCCGCACCTCCGCGAGCCGCCGCGCCAACCGGTGCGCGAGCATGATCGGCAGCGGCATCAACTCGTCCGTCTCACTCGAGGCGTAGCCGAACATCATCCCCTGGTCGCCGGCTCCGACCTGATCCAACGGATCGCTGTCGCCGTGCTGGTTCTCGTACGAGGCGTTCACGCCCTGAGCGATGTCCGGGGACTGTTCGTCGATCGCCACTACGACGCCGCAGGTCTCAGCGTCGAAGCCGAACTTCGCGCGGGTGTAGCCGATCTCGCGGATCCTGCTGCGGACGAGTTGGGGGATGTCGACGTAGGTCTCGGTCGTGATCTCGCCTGCGACGACGACGAGCCCGGTCGTGATCAGCGTCTCGCAGGCGACCCGTCCGTGGGGATCGTCGGCGAGGACGGCGTCGAGCACGGAGTCGGAGATCTGGTCGGCCATCTTGTCGGGATGGCCCTCGGTGACGGACTCCGACGTGAACGAAAAGGAGCGAGTTGTCATGGCGGGCAGGCTAGCCAACGCGCGGTCACTCCTCGGTTGGTTCCCGTCCCATCAGGCCCGCGGCGAGGTCGGTGATGCTCTGGCCGGAGAGCACGGCGCAGACGCCCTCGGTGATCGGCAGCTCGACACCGAGGCGGTGCGAGAGGTCGCGCAGGATCGGTGCCGTCGTAACGCCTTCGACCGTCTGGCCGATCTCGGCGACTGCCCGCTCTGGGGTGAGCCCCTGGGCGATCAGCGCGCCCGCCTGGCGGTTGCGGGTCTTGGAGCTGCAGCAGCTGACCACCAGATCGCCGATGCCGGCGAGGCCGGCGAAGGTCTCGGGCCTCGCGCCCGCCGCCTCGCCCAGCCGCGTCATCTCGGCCAGCCCGCGGGAGATGAGCGAGGCCTTTGCGTTGTCACCGAGCCGGAGGCCGTCGACGCCGCCGGCCGCCAGCGCAATCACGTTCTTCGCGGCCGCGCACAGCTCGACGCCGACGAGATCCGGATTGACATACGCCCGGAAGAGGCCGGAGTTGAGGGCGTGCTGGAGCTGGCCCGCGAGGAAGCCGTCCTCGCTCGCAATCACTGCCGCCGTCGGCAGGCCTTCCGCGATCTCCTCCGCGATGTTCGGCCCGGAGAGAACGGCGACTGAGCGGCCACGGACACGAGTGGAGAGCCGCTCCCCGGTCTCCGGGTCGAGACCCTTGACGAGGCTCAGCACGGGCGCCTCCCCCGGCAACGCCTCCACGACGTCGGCGAAGGCACGGCTGGGCACCGCGACGACCACAACCTCGGCATCGACAGGCGCATCGGCGACCGCGACCGCCTCGGCCGCGCTCAGGTCGACACTCTGCAGGTAGCGCGGATTCCACCCCGTGCGAGCGATCGTCTCGGCCTGCTCGCGCGAGCGGCAAGCCAGAACCACCTCGTGACCGCGTTCGAGGAGGACACGCGTGAACGCCGTTCCCCACGATCCCGCGCCGACCACGAGAAACCGCATCCTCAGGACCGTCTCACGAAGTCGATCGAGACAGGCACGCCGTCGAGGCCGAAGCGCTCGCGCAACCGGTTCTCGACCCAGTAGCCGTAGTCGCGCGTTACGAGCCCGGGGTCGTTGACGAAGACGCGGATGCGCGGCGGGCGTACGCGGATCTGGGCGCCGTAGAGGAGGTTGAGGCGGCGCCCGCGGCGCCCGCTCGGCGGCTGCCGCGCTTCGCGCAGCTCGGCGAACGCGCGGTTCAGCTCCGGCGTCGGGATCCGCGCCGTATGCCGGTCGAAGAGCTCGACGACGCCGTCGAGCAGCCGCTCGAGGCCGCGACCGGTGTGCGAGGAGACGGCGACGAACGGCGGCCGCTGACGGAGGCGGCGCCGAAGCTGGCCGCGCACGTCCTCGACGTTGATCGAGGTGGCGTCCCACTTCGAGAGGACAACGAGCGTCGAGCAGTCGGCGTGTCGGGCCACGTCGGCGACGGCGATGTCCTGCTCCACGATCCCCTCGGCAGAGTCGACGAGTACGAGTGCGACGTCGGCGCGTTCCGCCGCCTCGAGCGCACGCAGCTCCGAGTAGTACTCGATCCCCTGCCGGTGCCGGCGCTTGCGCCGCAAGCCAGCGGTGTCGATCAGCACGAAGGTTCGCTCGCCGCGCTCGAGCACCGTGTCGACGGAGTCGCGGGTCGTGCCCGGAATCTCGCTCACGATCAGCCGTTCCTGGCCGAGAAGCGCGTTGACGAGGCTGGACTTGCCGACGTTCGGCCGACCGAGGATCGCGACGCGAATCGCGTCGTCGGACAGAGAGGGCCGTCCCGCGGGCGCGAGTCTCTCGAGCTCCTCGACGACGCGGTCGAGCAGGTCACCGCTGCCGGTCCCGTGCAGGCCCGAGACCGGGATCGGGTCACCGAGTCCGAGCCTGTGCAGTTCGAGGGCGAACGGCTCCTGGCTCGGATCGTCGATCTTGTTCGCGAGCACGAGCACCGGCTTGTGCGCCTCGCGCAGGATCTGGGCCACCTCCTCGTCGCCGGGCGTGACTCCGGCGCGCGCGTCGACGACGAAGAGCACGAGATCCGCCTCCCCAACCGCCTCGCGCGCCTGCTGCGCGATCGCGCGCGTGATCGGTGTCGGATCGGCGATGTCGACGCCGCCGGTGTCGACGAGGACGAAGCGCTTGCCCGTCCACTCGCAGACCAGCTCCTTCCGGTCACGCGTCACGCCCGGGCTCTCGTGGACGACGGCCGCGCGGCTCTCGGTCAGCCGGTTGAGCAGCGTCGATTTGCCGACGTTGGGGAAGCCGATGATCGCCACCGCGCCGAGGAGCGTTGGAGGCGGCAGCGCGGGCAGGTCGCCCGGGTCGGATGGCTCGAACTCGCTCACGCGCGAAGCGTGACCGGTCCGCCGTCCTCCCGCGCCGGCGGAACGGCGACGCGGGGCCGGCCCACCTCGTGCAGGTCGCGCAGCCAGACCCAGAGCCGGTAGAGCTCCGCCTCGATCTGCTCGGACGCCTCCCGGTATCCCTTGCCGCCGCGCGGCAGTCCGTCGAAGCGCATCGGCTCGCCCCACGCGATCGAGACCGGTGCGAAGTTGCCGACCTTCCAGCGCTGCGAGCCGTGGATCGCACCGCAGATCACCGGCACGTCCTCCTGCAGCGCGACCATCGCCGCACCCGGCTGAACATGCCCGGGAACACCGCTTCGCTGGCGCGTGCCCTCGACGAAGACTCCCAGGGCGTCGCCGTTGCGCACGACCTCACGCATCTGCCGCACGGCCTCACGGTCGGACTCGCCACGTCGCACGGACAGCGTCCCGAAGCTGCGGATGAGCTCCCCGAGTCCCGGCACGCCGTGCGCTTCGACCTTCGCGAGGAAGTAGAGGTTGCGCTTGCAGACCCAGCCGAAGCAGGGGATGTCGATCCAGCTGAAGTGGTTGAACGCGAACACGACGCCACCGTTCTGCGGGATCCGGTCGCCGCCGTACGAATGGAGCCGCGTGGCCAGCGCCGCGGAGCCGCCGAGCACGGGGCGACCGAACAGCCAGGTGACGTCGTGGGTATTCACGCTGCCGAGCGTTCGCGCACCAAGGCCTCGATCCGGTCGACGACGTCCTGGACCTCGAGGCTCGTGGTGTCGATCTCGGTCGCGTCCGGCGCCGGCTGCATCCGCTCGGCGTCTCTTGCATCCCGCTTGCGCAGGTCGGTGGCGAGTGCGTCGGCACCGATCCCGGGGCGCTCCGCCATCCGCCGGCGCGCTCGCACGTCGCGGTCGGCCACGAGGTAGACCTTCACCTCGGCATCGGGCACGACGACCGTCCCGATATCGCGGCCTTCGATCACGAAGTCTCCCTCGCCTCCGAGCTGTCGCTGCCGCTCGCGCATCACGTCGCGCACGGCCGGATGGCGTGCGACCACCGGGACCATCCGGTCGACCCGATCGCTGCGGATCGAAGACGTGACATCGGTGCCTGCAATCGACACGCGGTCGTCCTCCGCGAACAGGACGGGATTTTCGCGCGCGAGCTGCGCCAGCCCTTGACCCGCGCTGAGGTCGAGCCCGCGCTTCATCGCCAGCCAGGTGAGCGCGCGGTACATCGCGCCGGTGTCGAGGTAGCGGAAACCGAGCCGCTCGGCGAGCGCGCGTGCCACTGTGCTCTTGCCCGCGCCTGCGGGCCCGTCGATTGCCACCACCATCGCGTTAGCGCCTCGTCACCGACTCCAGGAGCTCATAGAAACCGGGGAAGCTTATAGCTGCAGTGTCGGCGCCCTCGATCGCGACGCCCTCACGGGAGGAGAGGCCCGCGACGGCGCCGAGCATGGCGATCCGATGGTCGCCGCGAGCGTCGACCCGACCTCCGCGCAGCCGGGCGGGAACGCCTGTGACCGTCCAGCCGTCCGGGAGGGAGTGGATCCGCGCACCGAGCGGTCGCAGCCCGTCGGTGACCGCCTCGATGCGGTCGGACTCCTTTACCCGCAGCTCGCCCGCGCCTGAGACCCGCGTCTCGCCGCGCGCGTGCGAGGCGAGGAGCGCCACCAGCGGCAGCTCGTCGACGAGCCCCGGCACCTCGTCGGCTCCGATCTCCGTGGCCACCAGCTCTCCCGGCTGTACCTGCACCGACGCGACCGGCTCGCCGCCAGCGCGACGCCGGTCGAACACCGAGATGCGCGCGCCCATCCGCTCGAGCACGTCGAGCAGACCGGTGCGCCGCGGATTGACGCCGAGGTCGTGGAACGTGACGTCGCTGCCGGGTACGAGCGCCGCAGCGACGAGCAACGGCGCCGCAGACGAAAAGTCCCCCGGAACGTCGACCTCGTCCAGCCGCAGCGCGCCCGCCGGCTCAATGGTCACCGACGACGCGCGGCGACGCACACGGACTCCCGCCGCGTCGAGCATCAGCTCGGTGTGGTCCCGAGTCGGGATCCGCTCCACCACGGTCGTCGGTCCGTCGGCGTTGAGACCCGCAAGGAGGATCGCGGACTTCACCTGCGCGCTCGCCACCTCGGGTTCGAGTTCGATCCCGCGCAACGCGTCCGACCCGTGGACCACGAGCGGCGCATGCCCGTCGGTCGTCTCGACCGCCGCGCCCATGCGTCGCAGCGGTGCCGCGATTCGCTCCATCGGCCGAGGCGTCAGCGATTCGTCGCCCGTGAGCGTGAACTCGCCGTCCTGGCCCGCGAGAACGCCGGTCAGCAGGCGCATGAGCGTTCCCGCATTGCGGCAGTCCACCGTGCCGGCGCGCAGCCCCCGCAGCCCGACGCCGTGCACGACGAGGTCGTCGTCGGCGATCTCGTCGACTTCGGCCCCGAGCGTGCGCACCGCGTCGACGGTCGCCTGCGTGTCGCCCGAGCGGCCGAAGCCGTGCACCTGTGTCTCCCCCTCGGCGAGGGCGCCGATCAGGACGGAGCGGTGCGAGATCGACTTGTCACCGGGCACGACGACGTGCCCGACCAGCGACGCGGCCGGTTCTACGCGCACATCAGCCGATCGTGCGGCCCATGAGGGACGCGAGCGCGCGGATCTCGTCGGCGAAGTCGCCGAACTCGGAGGTCGGGATCTGCTGCGCGGCGTCACACAGCGCCTCCTCGGGCCGCGGATGCACCTCGACGATGATCCCGTCCGCGCCCGCCGCGACCGCCGCGCGTGCGAGCGGCAGCACGAGGTCACGGCGGCCGGCCGGATGCGACGGATCGACGATCACGGGCAGGTGGGTCTCCTGCTTGAGCACGGGAATCGCGCCGATGTCGAGCGTGAAGCGGGTCGCCGTTTCGAACGTCTTGATCCCGCGCTCGCAGAGGATCACCTCGGAGTTGCCCTCCTTGACGATGTACTCCGCGGCCATCAGTAGGTCCTCGACCGTCGAGGAGAGCCCGCGCTTGAGCAGGACGGGCTTGGGCGCGCGGCCGACCTCGGAGAGCAGTGAGAAGTTCGACATGTTGCGAGCGCCGATCTGAATCACGTCCGCCGCCTCGACGACCTCCTCGACGTGGCGCGGATCCATGAGCTCGGTGACGAGAGGGAGGCCGGTCTCGGCGCGCGCCTCCTTCAGGATCACGAGTGCCTCTTCGCCGAGCCCCTGGAACGCGTAGGGCGAGGTGCGGGGCTTGAACGCGCCGCCGCGCAGCATCGTCACGCCCTCGGCCGCCACGGCCCGCGCGGTCTCGAGCGTCTGCTCCCGCGTCTCAACCGTGCATGGGCCCGCGATGAAGCCGAAGTAACCGTCGCCGATGCGGCGGCCGCGCACCTCGATCACCGTCGGATCCGGAGAGAGCTCGCGCGAGACGAGCTTGTACGGCTTGAGAATCGGTAGCACCTGCTCGACGCCGGCGAAGCCCTCGAGCGGCAGCGTCGCAAGCAGTTCGCGCTCGCCGATCGCGCCGATCACGGTGGCCTCGCGCCCGGGCGTGACGAGCGCCGAGCACCCGGCTTCGTCGAGCCGCGCGACGACCTCGTCCACCTGATCCTGGGTGGCACTCGCGCCCATCACGATGAGGAGTTCAGGTGCGCCGGTGATCGCCATCGAGACAGCTTAGGCAGAATCACCTTCCATGGCCGCGGACGCCGCCACCACACCAGCCGGGGAGGCAACCAAGCCTCGCGTCTTCTCGGGCATCCAACCGACCGGCCGGAAGACGCTCGGCAACTACAGCGGCGGTTTTCGCCAGTACGCGCAGACGCAGGAGACACACGACGCCTTCTTTTGCATCGTCGACCTGCACTCGATCACCGTCGAGTACGACCCGAACGAGCTGCGCCAGTCGACGCTCGACCTCGCGGCAATGCTGTTCGCGACCGGCCTCGATCCCGAGCGCTCGACGGTCTTCTGCCAGAGCCACGTGACCGCGCATGCCGAGGCGGCGTGGCTGCTGTCGGCTGTCGCCAGCTACGGCCAGTTGGGCCGCATGACGCAGTTCAAGGAGAAGTCCGACCGACACGAGTTCGTCTCGGCCGGCCTCTTCACGTACCCCGTGCTGATGGCGGGCGACATCCTGCTCTACCAGACGGACCTCGTTCCCATCGGCGACGACCAGCGCCAGCACCTCGAGCTCGCCCGCGACATCGCCGAGCGCTTCAACCATCGCTACGGCGAGACGTTCCGCGTGCCGGGCGGGAAGTTCCCCGAGGTCGGCGGCCGGATCATGGATCTGCAGGACCCGACGAGCAAGATGTCCACGACGCTCTCGTCCGAGCAGGGCGCGGTCTACCTCGCCGACACGCCCGACGCGATCCGCAAGAAGTTCAAGTCCGCCGTGACCGACTCGGGCCGCGAGGTGCGCTACGAGCCGAACGAGAAGCCGGGCGTCTCGAACCTGCTCGAGATCATGAACGTCGCCACCGGAGAGCCGATCGACGCGCTCGAGCAGAGCTTCGACGGCGCGGGTTACGGTGACTTCAAGGAGGCGGTCGGCGAGGCGGTCGTGTCCCTCCTCGCACCCATCCAGGCCCGCTTCGAGGCGCTGCGGAGCGACGAGCGGGAACTCCAGCGCCTGCTCGCCGTGGGCGCGGAGAAGGCCCGGCGGGCGAGCGAGCCGACGCTCGAGACAATGTACGAGCGCATGGGTTTCGTGAAGCCCGGGGCGGGCCGCTTCTTCGGAGCGGCCCGCCCACGTGGGCTCTAGCTCTTAGCCCGTTCCGGCCAGAGCGTTCGCCTGGGCCACGATGCTCTGGCAGTTCTTGACGTCGTTGGCTCCAGGGATCGGTGTGTTGTTGAACTCGGCGTCGAACAAGTCGCCCTTGATCTTCGTCGCGAGCGTGTCACGCGCAGCGCCCAGCGACTTGATCTGGTCGAGCGTCGAGTCGTACGTCGAGTCGTCCGAGCTCGAGCCGGTCTTCAGCGCAGCCGTGTCGGCCAGGATCAGATCCGTACCGAACTGCCCGACGCTCGAGTCGAGCTGCTTGTAACAGACGGCAAGCCGCTGAAACTTCGGCTGGCCGGACTTGTCGGGTGGGTTCGTGAGGTCCTCCACCAGGACGCGGCCGTCCCCGACGTAGTCGTCCTTGAGGCCGGTGAGCGCCATCAGGGTCGGGCGCAGGTCGGTCTCGTCTCCCCATGTGCCCGGATCGTTGTTCGGCGTCACCAGCTGCGGGTTGGAGTTGGCGCCGTCGGCCGAGTTCGGACCGTCCGCGGCGGAGCGCCCGTCGACGCCCTTGTTCGCGACGCCCGGACCGACGATGCCGAGCCATGTGTTGTCGATCTCGGGCGCGTAGTAGCCGTGATCCCAGGCGAACGCGCCGCTGACGGACACGCAGTTCGTGGCGGCATTCGCCGCCGTGGTCCCGGCTGGGCAGCCGTCGAGGGCTGTCGACTTGTCCTGCGTCCCCGAGGTCAGGAAGAAGTCGCCCTTCGGCCAGACCGTGAAGGACGGGGTGCGGTTCGGGTCCGCGTTCACGAAGTGGAGTAACTGCTCGACCTCCGGGTCGACCTCATATTGCGTCAGGTTCTCCGTCGCGTTGTCGTAGCTGTCGAAGACCTGAGCGTTGCCGAAGTCTCGCTCGAGCTGCCGCGTCATCGGGTCCGTCGGGCCTGGGTTCCCCTTGATGAAGATGGAGTTGCCCTGCGGCTCGTTGTAAAACGGCGTCGTGTTGCCGAGCTGGTTCTTCAGCAGCCCGTGGATGTTGACGAACTGCTCGCCGATCGCCGGGCCCTGCGCCCCTGTGGCATACGAGCACGTGTAGTCGATCGCGCCCGGAGTACCGGTGCAATTCGGCTGGACGGAGCGGCCGACGTTCGCCCCTGCAAAGTGGTCGCCCTCCTCCGCACTGAACATGAACACCGTGTTCGAGGGGGTGATGCCGTCGTCGGCGAGCCGCTGGAAGAAGGTTGCGAAGGCGGCGTTGTAGGAGGCCAGCGTGGCCTTGTAGCACGGGTCCGCGGGCCCCTGGGCAGCCGTGGCGCTGGTGCTCGGGTTCGTGCAGCCCGACTGCGGGTTGGGTCCCTGCCCCTTCCTCTCGTGTGCGTCCGAGATGTAGCCGTACACCACCGGCACACCGGTCTCCAGCATGTCCGCCGTGTAGGCGAGCGTCTGCGACGCACTGATCGGGCCGAAGCCCGGGAAGCCCGGCGTGAAGGCATTGACCGACGGGGTCTTGAAGTTCCCACGCATCGTGGTGCCGTTCAGGTCGGTCAGGTTGCCCTGCGTGTCGAAGACCGGATAGCTGTGGCCGTTGACGACGCGATTGCCGCCCGAGTTCGCTGCGGCATCAAGCTGCGGCGTCAGGTACTTGCTGCCGAATAGCGCCTGGAAGCCGGAGTAGCCGCCCGGCTCGTCCGGGAGCGAATCCGTCACCGCGGTGGGCGACGCCGTCGACTGGCCGAACTTGACCGCCTGCGCGTCCGCGCAGAACGAGGCGCCCTGGGCGCAGTGGACACCGAGACCGACGTAATCGTTCGTCTCCTGTTGCTTGAACGAATCGGTGTCGGCGTTGAGCTGCTGCACCTCCGGCGAGTTCGCTCCGAAGAAGTTCGCCAGGTCGGGATTCGTATTCTCGAGCACCATGTTCGCCGTCGAGACGTCGCCGACATTGCAGCCGGCGCGGGTGAACGGAACCCAGGGCGCCGGCGGTGTGGAGACCGGCGACCCTGCGGCCGGCACGCTCGGCGAGTACGGCATGTTCGGGAACTGGGCGCCGGTGTACTTGCTCGTCCAGTACGCGAAGGACGAGTGCGGAACGACCGTACCGTCCGCCTGGTACGTCTCGTAGGTGTTTGTCAGGCCCTGGCCGTGCCGGTCGCCGTAGAGGCCGGTGTAACCCGTCAGCGAGTCGTCGGCCGTGTGGGCGATCAGCGGCGTATGCATGTTCGAGAGCAGCGTGCCGTGGTCGGTGATGAAGTTCTTGAGCGCCGGCATCTGCTCGAGGTCGGAGAGCACGTTCGGGTTGTCCCGGTTGTAGTGCGTGTTGTCGAAGAGGATCTCGACGACGTGCTTGACTCCGTTTCCGAGCTGGCACGACGTGGTCGGTGTGTCCTTCGCCGCGGCGGTGGACGCCGAAGCGCCCAGTGTTACCGCGACCGAGATCGCGGCTACGACGGCGACCAGCGACGCCGCGAGTGCGGCTTTCCGAATCCTTCTCATTCCTCCCCCTAGGTCGTGTGCTGGGTCGGGCCGACGCTACTAGCTCTACCCGGAAGCCCGCCATGGAGAACCGGCGGTTGTCACGCCCCTGTTACGGAGTGTTCACCGCGCGCCGTAGTTGCTCGACCTCGGCGGTCTCCAGCTCCCGGCACGCGCCTGGCTCGAGGCCGTCGAGCTTCAGCCCGGCGTACGCGCTGCGGTGGAGTTGCGTGACAGGACGGCCGACGGCCGCCAGCATCCGCTTCACCTGGTGCTTGCGGCCCTCGTGCAGAACGAGTTCGACGCGGCCGCGGCCTAGCCTCCGCGCCTTAGCCGGCGCGGTCGGGCCGTCGTCGAGCTCGATCCCGTCGCGGAGGCGTTGGAGTGCCGCCTCGTCCGCGTCGCCCTCGACCTCGGCAACATACGCCTTCTCGACACCGTACCGCGGATGGGCGAGGCGGTGAGCAAGCTGGCCGTCGTTCGTGAGCAGGAGCGCGCCCGTCGTGTCCGCATCGAGCCGTCCCACGGGCACGACGTGCGGCTCGTCCGGGACGAGCTCGACGACGGTCGGCCGGCCGTGCGGATCTCGGGCGGTGGTGACGACCCCGGCCGGCTTGTGAAGGAGGACGTACCGGAGGCGCTGCCGTTCCACCTGCTGTCCGTCCACCTCGACCCGGTCGCGCGCACCGACCACGGTGTTGAGCTGCCCGGGCTCGCCGTTGACGCTGACGCGGCCGGCTTTGATCAGCTCGTCGGCACGTCGGCGCGACGCGACCCCTGCCCGGGCGAGGAACGCGTTCAATCGCATCCTGAAAAGATAGGGGCGTGCCGCACTACATCTCGCTCATCCGCTGGACCTCGCAGGGCCGGATGGGTCTGCCGGCTTGGCGCGACCGGGTCGAGGACGGCGAACGGGAGATCGAGGAGGCCGGCGGGAAGCTGGTTGGCGTCTGGGTGACGCTCGGCCGCTACGACGTCGTCGAGGTCTTCGAGGCTCCCGACGACGACACGGCGCTCGAGATCGTGACGAAGCTCAGCCACCACGGCGCCGAGCAGACCGAGACGCTGCGCGCTTTCACGCGCGACGAAGCCGAGAACATCATCAAGAAGCTCTAGAGCTCTACGCGCTGCGCTTCTCGGCGACCGTGTGCAGCCGGTCGCGGATCTCGGCCATGTCGGCTCCGACGTCGTCGAGGCGCGGCAGCTCCGAAAGACTGTCGAGTCCGAATATGCGCTCGAAGAGCGGCGTGGTGCGGTAGCGCACCGCGCCCCCGCCGCCGTTGTCGCGGCCTGCCTCCGCGATGAGGCCGCGCTCGAGAAGGTTGGCCACGGCCGAGTCGGCCGCAACGCCGCGGATGCGTGCGATGTCGGGCCGCGAGCAAGGGCCGAGATACGCGACGATCGCGAGCGTCTCGAGCGCCGCTTGGGAGAGGTTCCTCTGCGCCGGACGTTCGAACAGGCGCGCGCACGCGGCAGCTTCCTCTCGTCCGGCGCGGAACGCCCAGCCGCCCGCGACGTGCTCGAGCACGATCCCGCTCCGCTCGTCGGCGAAGCGCTCGCCCACGAGGCGCAGCGCATCCTCGATCCGCTCCGGGTCGTCGTTCGCAGCCGTGGCAAGCTCGTCGACCGAAAGCGGCGCCGAGGCCACGACGAGCAGCGCCTCGAGCGTCCGGGCGAGCTTGTCGAGCGGGTCAGTCGGAATCAGGCGGAGCGGACGGTCCATGCAGCGGTCCTTTCATCTTCGGCGGGGTTCTCCTGCGTCAGGCCCAGCGAAGCACTTGGCGTGGCGGTCTTTTGGCCGGGCGTCGTCGGCTTGGCCGGCGACGCTTCCAGCCGCAGCACCCTGATCGGCGCGAACGGCGCGGCTTGCTCGATCGACAGCTCGCCGGCACGACGGAGCTCGAGGAGCGCGAGAAACGCCGACGCCTGCTCGAGGCGGGTCATCTCCCCCACTTCTGTCTCGAAGTCGAAGCGCGAGCGCCGCTGCAAAAGCGCGCGAAAGCGCTCGAGGAACTGCGAGACCGGCGGAAAGCGGAGCGCCATGTGCGAGAGCGATACCTCCGGAGGCTCCTGCGCCAGCAGGCGGAGCACCTGCGCAAGCGACTCGGGATCCTGGGGCGCGAGCGGCGTCTCGACCTTCGGCGCACAGGGTGCCGGGCCGAGGCGGAAGTAGCGGTCACCCTCGGCCGCGAGCCGATCGCGCAGCCACGCAGCCGCCTCCTTAGCGCGCCGGTACTCGGCGAGCCGCCGCGCCAGCTCCTCGGCGGCCTCCTCGGGCTCGAGCTCCGCGAGCTCGGCCGCCTCATCGGGAAAGAGCGCCCGTGCCTTCAGCTCGAGCAGCGCCGCGATGAGGACGAGAAACTCGCCGCAGGCCTCGAGATCGAGCTCCTCCCGTTCGGCCAGCCGCTCGAGAAACGCCGTGACGATGCCGGCGAGGTCGACGTCGCGCAGGTCGAGCTCCTCCTTGAGTACGAGCGCGAGCAGCAGGTCGAAGGGTCCCTCGAACGCATCGAGGTCGAGCTCGAGCTCCCGGACGATCACAGTCCGGACCCTAGTGCCGTTACCGGACGCGGCCCTTGGGGACGGCCATGGTCGGCCCGGTGGCCACCGGGTGGGGCTTGGGCACAGCCTTCTCGGACGGCGTGTGGAAGAACTGCCACCAGATGAAGAAGCCGACTGAGATGATCCAGACCACGAGCGAGACCCAGAAATTCACGCGCATGTGGAGGAAGTAATTGGACGGGTCGATCCGCAGGATTTCCTCGAACGTGCGGAAGGTCGTGTACCACGCGACGTAGAGCGCAAAGAGCGCCGGCCGGCGAATGGTGAAGCGGCGGTCGACCCAGAGGAGCACGCCCACTCCGATCATGTCCCAGACGAACTCGTAGAGGAAGGTGGGCTGGTAGTAGCCGAACTGGCCGGTGGAGCGGTAGCGGTCCTGAATCCCGGCCTGGTGTGCCTGATCGATGCGCAACGCCCATGGCAGGCTGGTCGGTCTGCCGTAGAGCTCCTGATTCCAGTAGTTGCCCCAGCGGCCGATCCCCTGCGCCAGCAGGAGTCCCGGAGCGACGGCGTCCATCATCAGCCGGATGCTGTTGCCCGAGCGTCGCACGACGATGGCGCCGGCGATGACGCCGAACGGGATCGCGCCCCAGATGCCCAACCCGCCGTCCCAGACGGCGGCGAAGCCATACCAGTGCGCGTGGATCGCAGGATCCTGGTTCCAGCTCGTGAGGTCGTGATAGAGGCGTGCACCCACCACGCCAGCGATGACTCCCCAGAGCGCGACGCGGAAGACGAGATCCCAGTCGCCTCCCCAGCTCACCCAGCGGCGCCCGGTCAGCCAGATGCACGCGGCGATTCCGAGCAGCAGCGTCAAGCCGTACATGTGCAGTGTCAACGGGCCGACGCCGAAGGTGCCGTTCGAGGGCGAGGGGATGTACCCAAGGACGAGGCCGGTCACGAGCACGCATTGTGCCCGTGGCGCCGGGGGACCGTCAGGTCAACCCAGGATCCGGACGGCGAGCTCGGGCGGGCAGCCCCGCTGAACGAGCTCGATCGCCTGGTGGAGATCGACATCGATGCGGGCCGCGAGGGCGACGGCATCGTCACCCGCGAATCCCACGCGCATGAGCTCGGCGGTGCGCCAGCGCTCCACCCGCTCGCTCTCGGTCTCGATCTCGATGATGTCGTGTGCCGCAGCCATCCGAGTCTCCGTTCTCACTTTCGGGAAACCGCGACGATCGGATCTCCCCCTCCGGGGGGATTTCTGCGGGACTTAAGGCCCATCTTCGCGGCCGACCGGACCTACTGCACTGCGGCCGCGCCCAACAGGTGCCGCACGGAAGCGAAGAAGTCCGGCTGCGGGTCTACGCGGTACTCGGGGCCGAGCTCGAGGAGCTTCGACCCGAGCGAGGTGACGAGATCGACGTACACGGGCGCCTCGCCGGGGAAGTCGCGTACCACGACCGCGAGCTCGCGAATCACACCGGCCGGGGCGCTGCGCGCATCCACCTTCAGCCGCACCTCACGCCGTTCCGAGACCGCCTCGAACGCGGAGACTTCGAGGGCGACCAGCTTTGTCTCCCCTTGCTGCTTGTGGTCGACGCGTCCCTTGACGACGAGCACCGCGTCCTCGACGAGCAGCCCGCGCGCCGCCGCGTACGTCGAGTTGAACACGACGACCTCGATCGAGCCTGTCAGATCCTCGAGCTGGACGAACGCCATCGGTTCGCCCTTCTTCGTCGTCGTCGTCCGTACTCCGGCGACGATGCCGCCCGCCAGGACCGTCTCTCCTTCGCGCCGCCGCTCGAGCTCGACGAGCGTGCAGTCGGTTCGGCGCCGCAGCTGGTCGCGGATGGCGCTGAGCGGATGCTCGGACACGTAGAGACCGAGGCTCTCCTTCTCCAACCGCAATAGCTCGGCCTTCTCGAACTCGCCGTCGGGGATCGACGCGTGGTGGCGCGACGTGGCCGCGGGCGAATCGCCGAGATCGAAGATCGAGGCCTGGCCGAGCAATCGGTCCTGCTGCTGCTTCTGGCCGTAGGAAAGCGCGTCTTCGAGGACGTGGAGCATCCCCATGCGCGACGAACCGGTCGAGTCGAGCGCGCCGCTCGAGACGAGCGACTCGAGCGAGCGCTTGTTCGCCACCGAGGGGTCGACGCGCTCGGTGAAGTCCCAGATGGAGGCGAACTGGCCGCCCTCCTCGCGTGCCGCGACGATCGCGCGGCACGTCGCCTCGCCGACGTTCTTCACGGCGTTGAGGCCGAAGCGGATCTTCCCCTCGACGACGGCGAAGTCGACCTGCGACTCGTTCACGTCGGGCGGCAGCACCTCGATCCCGAGCTCGTCGCACGCGGCCACGTAGAACGGCACCTTGTCCTTCGTGTTCATCACCGACGAGATGAGGGCCGCCATGTACTCGCGCGGATGGTTCGCCCGGAGCCAAGCGGTGCGGTATGAGATGAGCGCGTAGCAGGCGGCATGGGACTTGTTGAAGGAGTAGTCCTGCGCCTGCTCCATGTCCGCCCACAGCTGCTGCGCGACCCCGGGCGTCGTGCCCGAAGCGGCGCAACCCTCGAGGAACTTCGTCTTGAGGGACGCCATGAGCGAGTGGATCTTCTTGCCGATCGCCTTTCGCAGGTCGTCGGCCTCGGCGGGCGAGAAGCCGGCGATCTGCTTCGCGATCTCCATGTACTGCTCCTGGTAGATGCAGATCCCGTAGGTCGACGCGGTGATCGCCTTCAGCCGCGCGTCAGGGAAGGTGACTCCCTCCTGGCGGTTCTTGCGGCGGGCGTAATCCGGGATGTAGCGCATCGGCCCCGGCCGGTAGAGAGCAACAAGTGCAATCAGATCTTCGAACTCCGTCGGCTTGACCTGACGCAACGCCTCGCGCATACCGGAGCCTTCGAACTGGAAGACGCCGATCGCCTCGCCGCGCGCGAGCATCTCGTAGGTCTTGCGGTCGTCGAGCGGGATCGAGCCGATGTCGGCGACGCCTGCGAGATGGCAGGCCTTGTCGATGACGTCGAGGTTGCGCAGGCCGAGGAAGTCGATCTTCAGGAGTCCGATCGACTCGATCACGGTGCCGGAGAACTGCGTCACGACCTCCTGGTCGGCGCCCTTCTGCTGCACCGGAACGAGGTTGGTGAGCGGTTCCGCGCCGATCACGACGGCGGCCGCGTGGATGCCGTCCTGCCGCGTCAGGCCCTCGAGCGGCTGTGCGAGGTCGACGATCTCCTTCGCAGCGGGATCGCTGTCGTAGGCCTGCTTCAGCTCTCCGCCCGGCTTCAGGCAGTCCGCAAGCGTCTGGCCGGGACCTTCCGGGATCAGCTTCGCGATGCGGTCGACGACGCCGTACGGGTGCTCGAGCACGCGGCCGGCATCGCGAACCGCGGCGCGAGCGGCCATCGTCCCGAACGTGATGATCTGGGCGACCCGGTCGCGCCCGTACTTCTCGCGTGCGTAGTTGATCACGCGCTCGCGACCCTCCACGGCGAAGTCGAGGTCCATGTCCGGCATCGACTTGCGCCCCGGGTTGAGCATGCGCTCGAACAGCAGTCCGTAGACGATCGGGTCGACGTCGGTGATCTCGAGGCAGTACGCGACGAGGCTGCCGGCCGACGAGCCGCGCCCGGGGCCGACGCTGACGGCGTTCCGCCGAGCGAAGGCGATGAGGTCGGCGACGATCAGGAAGTAGTCGGAGAAGCCCATCTCCTTGATCGTCTTCAGCTCGAACTTGAGACGCTCCCGTAGCTCCGGCGTGACGTTGTCGTATCGCTTCGCGGCTCCGACCTCGACCAGCTCGACCAGATACTCGAAGGCGTCGCGCCCCTCGGGCGTGTCGAACTTCGGCAGCAGGATCCGCCCGAGCTCGATCTCGACGTTGCAGCGCTCGGCGACCTCGAGTGTCCGCCGCAGCGCGTCCTCGTGCCCCGGGAAGTCGAGAGCCATCTCGTCGGGCGTCTTGAAGAAGAACTGATCGGTCTCGAAGCGCCAGCGGTTTGGGTTCTTGAGGGAGTCGCCCGACTGGATGCAGAGGAGCGCTTCGTGCGACTGCGCATCCTCGTGCCGCAGGTAGTGGACGTCGCCGGTGGCCACCGTGGGCAGGCCGCGCTGCCCGGCGAGCTCGACGAGCTGCGGCAGGATCCGCTGCTGCACGTCGAGGTGCGCGTTCTGGAGCTCGACGTAGACGTGGTCGCGGCCGAAGACCTGCTCGAGCCGGTCGAGCTCGGCCTCGGCGTCGGTTCCGCGGTTCTCCTCGAGCGCCTTGCTGACCCGCCCGGAGAGGCAGCCCGAGAGCGCGATCAGGCCCGAGCCGTGCCGCTCGAGCAGCTCCCAGTCGACGCGCGGCTTGTAGTAGTAGCCCTCGAGGTAGCCGAGCGAGGAGAGCTTGATCAGGTTCCCGTAGCCCTCGTTCGTCTCGGCGAGGAGCGTGAGGTGCGCGTAGCCCTTCTGCTGCGCGTGCCGGTCGTCGGCGACGTAGACCTCGCAGCCGAGGACCGGCTTGACGCCCTCGTTCCTGGCCGCCTTGTAGAGATCGACCGCTCCGGCGAGCGAACCGTGGTCGGTGAGCGAGACGGCCGGCATCTCGAGCTCTGCGGCGCGCTTCGCCAGGTCGGGGATCCGGCAGGCGCCGTCGAGGATCGAGTACTCGGAGTGGACGTGGAGGTGGACGAACGGCGCTTCGGGCACGGGAGGTCGAGCTTAGCGCTGTCCCCGGAAGGCGCCCGAACCCGCCCGATGCGACACTCTGGAGGTGAGCCGGACCCGCCTCATCTCCCTCGCTGTCGCGGTCGTCGCGCTCGTCGCGCTCGTCGCGATTGCGGCCGGCGGACGGCCGCTCGGCGCCGGCAGAGGCGACAACGGTGGGCTGCCACTGTCGTTCTGGGACTACGTCTTCACCACGGTCGTCATCGTCGGCGTGGTCTTCCTGCTCGTCCTCGGGGTGCTGGCGATCCTTATTCGCCCCACCCCGGGCAAGCCGCGGGACATCTTCCAGCGCAGGATGATCCTGACGCTTATCTACCTGGTGGGCTTGTCGTCGCTCGCATTCCTCCTCCTGCGTTACCTCCATCTGCCTCAGCAGCAGCAAGGCTTGGGCAATCTGAACGTAGCCGCGCCACGCGGGGGAACGACCGCCGCCAAGCGTACGCTTCACCTCCGCTGGGTCGAGATCGTGATCGTTCTAGGTCTCATGCTCGTGGTGGCAGCGATCTACGGCACGTTGAGAGCTCGGCGCGGGCCGAGACTCTTCGGATCCCGGGACGATGCTCCCGATGCGGTCGCCGCAGCGCTCGACCTGTCGCTCGACGATCTGCGAAACGACCCCGACCTGCGCCGGGCGATCATCGCCGCGTATGCCCGGATGGAGGCCGCTCTCAGCGTCGCCGGAATCCCGCGACGGCCCTCGGAGGCGCCGCTCGAGTACGTCGAGCGGGCACTCCTCACCCTCCACGCGAGCGCCGGCGCCGTCCGCAGCCTCACCGATCTCTTCGAATGGGCTAGGTTCAGCCACCATGAACCGGAGCCGTCGATGAGGGACGACGCGGTCGAGGCGCTCGTCGCCGTACGCGACGAGCTCCGCGCGTCGGAGCTGATTCCGGCGTGATGCGCACGCGGTTCGGCTGGCCGGCGGCCGCGACGGTGATCTTGCTCGTGGTGCTGCTCTCGCTGCCGCAGATCCCGACGGCGCGCGCGCTCAGCATCTGGGTGGTTTTCGCGACTGCGGCCGTCCTGCTCGTGCTCAACCGGCACACGCGCGACCGCCGTTGGCCGGTTGCTTCGCCACGCTTCGAGCAGGCGTTGCGGCGCCGGAAGCCCGAGGCGTCGCAGCCCGAGGAGCTCCAGCGGATGGACAGCGAGCTCGTGCTCGGGAGCGCGGAAGCGGATTACGCCCAGCGCCGGCTCCTGCCTCTCCTCCGGTCTGTGGCGTCTGCGCGCATCGCCGCCCGCTACGGATTCGAGCTCGAGCGCCGGCCTGAGGCGGCACGCGAGCTGCTCGGCGAGGACGTGTGGGAGCTGGTCCGTCCCGACCGGCCGGAGCCCGAGGACCGGCACGGGCCGGGCGTGCCTCGTGAGCGCATCGTCGCCGTGATCGAGAAGGTGGAGTCGCTCTGACCGGGCTTGCCGAGCTGCGGGAGCAGGCCAACCTGATCCTCACCGAGGTCGAGAAGGCCATCGTGGGGAAGCGCGGCCCACTCGAGCTGATCCTGCTTGCGTTGCTGAGCGACGGTCATGTGCTGCTCGAGGACTACCCGGGGCTCGCCAAGACGCTGATCGCGCGCTGCTTCGCGCAGGCGACGTCGCTCAACTTCGCCCGCATCCAGTTCACGCCGGATCTCATGCCCGGTGACGTGACGGGCTCGCAGATCTTCGACCAGCGGACGGCCGAGTTCGTGTTCCGCTCCGGTCCGATCTTCACCAACCTCCTCCTCGCCGACGAGATCAACCGCGCTCCTCCGAAGACGCAGGCTGCGCTGCTCGAGGGAATGCAGGAGCGCCAGGTGACGATCGAGAACACCACGCACGAGCTCGCGCCGCCGTTTCTGGTGCTCGCGACGCAGAACCCGATCGAGTACGAGGGGACGTACCCGTTGCCTGAGGCGCAGCTCGACCGGTTCCTCGTGCGCATCTCGATCGGCTATCCCGCGCGGGAAGACGAGATCGAGATGCTCCAGCGGCGGCTCGAACGCGGCGTCGACGAGGTGGAGTTGGAGCCGGTGGTGGACGCAGCGACGCTCGTGACGATGCAGCGCGCGCTCGAGCAGGTGCACGTCTCCGATGCGATCGAGGGATATGTCGTCGACCTCGTCACGGCTACGCGCACGTCGCAGCGGCTTGCAGTGGGCGCGAGCCCTCGCGGCAGCATTGCTCTCGTCAAGCTGTCGCGCGCGAAGGCGGCCCTCGCCGGACGTGACTTCGTCACTCCCGAGGACGTGAAGGCGGTCGCCGTACCGGCACTCGCCCACCGGTTGATGGTGCGTCCCGAGCTCTGGGTGCAGCGGCTCCGCGCCGAAGACGTCGTCGCCGACGTTCTCGAGACGGTGCCGACGCCGGCGGCGGAAGACGAGTTGCGCCGCGCCGAGACGTGACCGGCTACACGTCGTGGCGCTTGCCGGCCTACGCCGTATTCGCGGCGGCCGGCCTCGTCGCGGGCCTCGCGCTCGGGCGGGTCGAGCCGGTCGCACTCGCTGCCCCCTTCCTCCTCGTGCTCGTCGCAGGGCTGGCGGCACACGAACCGGAGGTCTCGGTCGGCGTGTCGTACGACCGCGACCGGGCGATCGAAGGCGACGACGTCACGGCGACTCTCGAGCTTTCCTCCGTCCGCGGCGTCGAGCGCCTCGAAGTGCTCGTCCCGCTGCCGCCCCAGCTCAACAGCGAGGGAGGGGTCACCCGGGCGGTCCGCCTGCGGCCGGGCGAACAGCGGACGGTCGAGCTGAAGCTGCGCTGTGAGCGTTGGGGCGTGTTCACGGTCGGGCAAGTGCTCTTTCGCGCGCGCGACATCCTCGGCTTGCGCTCGTGGGAGGGCGCCGCGGGCGCGGCGCATCCACTCCGCGTGTTCCCACGCGAGGAAACGCTCCGCACCCTTGTCGCGCCGCTCGAAACGCAGGTGTTCGCCGGCAACCAGGTCTCGAGGGCCCGCGGCGAGGGGATCGAGTTCGCCGACCTGCGCGAGTGGCAGCCGGGAGACCGGCTGCGCCGCGTCAACTGGCGCGCCACGGCACTCCGTCGCACGCTCTGGGTGAACGAGCAGAACCCCGAGCGGAACACCGACGTCGTCCTCTTCCTCGACACCTTCGCCGAGGTGCGCGCCGAGGGACGCAGCACGAACGACCGCACCGTGCGCGCGGCTGCGACGCTCGCCCGCCTCTATCTGCAGCGGAAGGACCGGGTGGGCGTCGTCGGCTTCGGCGGCCTCCTCTCGTGGCTCGTGCCGGCGTCGGGGACGCGGCAGCTCTACGCGATCGTCGAGGCGCTGCTGACCAGCGAGGTCGTGCACAGCTTCGCCCTGCGCGGCGTCAATGTGCTGCCGCCCCGGACGCTGCCGCCGAAGGCGCTCGTGCTCGCGATCACGCCACTCCTCGACAACCGCACCGCGGCCGCGCTCCTCGACCTGCGCGCCCGCGGCTACGACCTCATCGTGGTGGAGGTGTCCCCGCTCGACATCGTCACGCCGGACCCCGGTTCCCCACTCGAGCTCGCCCACCGGCTCTGGAGCCTCTCGCGCGAGGCGCTCCGCTGGCGCTACGAGCAGGTCGGCGTGCCCGTGGTGACCTGGCGCGAAGACATGCCGCTTGCGGTCCCGCTCGAGGAGGTGAACGCATTCAGGCACCTCGCCCGGCCCGCGTAGCACTCGCCGCCGGAGCGGCGGCCGCGTACGGCGGCGTCCTCGCCGTCGCGCTCGTGCGCGCGCCCTCACCGACGCTCGCGTTCGTGCCGAGCGCCGCGCTCGGCGCGGTGCTCCTCGGCGAGGCGCTCGTCCTGGGGGGTCGCGATCTCGCCGCCGCGCTCTTCCTCGGGGGCGGCACGTACGTGGCTGCGATCGCCGTAGCCGGAGGGCAAATCGACGCAAGCGCGCCGCTCGTGGCGATGCTGCTCCTCCTCTGCGGCGAGCTGTCGGCCTGGTCGCTCGACGAGCGACTCGAGATCCGCGCCGAATCACAGTTGGCCCGGCGCCGCGGCGCGGCCGTCGCGGTGCTTGCACTCGCAGGTCTTGCGGTGGCGGCGCTGGTCGTCGCTCTGTCCGCAGTGCCGCCGAACCACGGGCTGGCCTGGACGCTCCTGGGCGCCGCCGCGGCGGTCGGCGCGGCCGGGACCGGGATGTGGGTCGCGCGCCGCTAGCGCATGTCGAAGACGGCGACGAACCAGCGCTTCCGTCGGGCGCAGCGCTCAAGTGCCAGCGCCGCCTGAAGCCGCGGCGATGGCGTCGAGGTAACGCTCCGTGACGCGCTGCTGGAGCCGTCGGGTGACCGGGGAGCCCAGACGGGCGAGTGGATCGACCGTGCGCGAGAACGAGACGATGCGGAAGACGACCTCGCCGCCTTGCCGGCGCTCGATCCTGAAGGCGACCTCTCCTCTCTCGGGATGGCCGGGCAGCGTCCCGTAAGCGAACGCAAACCCTTCGGGATCCTCCTCGATGTAGACCACGCGGCAGGGCATTGCCGCCCAGAGCCCACCGACGCGGATGAGCAGGGCGACCGTGTCCTCTTCGCCGACCCGCGCCCCGTCCGGAACGACCTCCACGCCTGCCCCGATCTGCGCCTCCCACGCCCGCAGTGCGGTCACCGCGCGCTCGAAGACGTCGTCCCCGACGCCCAGCCTGCGCTCGTAGCTGTCGTGGCGGTAGCCGGCCGGAAGGCGCTCGTCCCTGGTCGCGCCGATCTCGGAGTACGTCGGGGCAGCAGCCCCCGACTCGGCGAGCAGCCGCTCGATCCCAGCCGCCGAGGGACGGCGGACCCGCAGCGTCACGTTTTCGACCGGATCGCTGCCAGGGTCCGTTTGCCGATGTCCAGCCGGGACCCGAAGGCGAGCGCCGCCGCAGCGGCGAGGATCGCCGCCACCCCGGCCAGTTGAGGCCAGGTCAGGGGCGGAGAGTGCGCCGCGTGCACCCAGTGAGGGCCGCCCCAGGAGATGTCGTACGGGTAGTGGTGGACGACGTGTGCCCACAGGCTCCACGCGATCCAGCGGCTTGTCCCGTAGAAGAACGCCACGCGGTACATGACGAGAAGCGCGGCGACCGGAATGAACCGGTTCGCCTTGCTCCAGAAGGCATCAGCGGTGAAGACGTGCTCCTCGAAGTACGAGCGGGTGAGAACACGCCAGCTGTAGATCCCGAGCACGATCCAGACGAGATCCCAGACCGCCCCAGGGCCGCTGAAGTACGCGGCGGCGTCGGTCATCCGGCCGGTCTGTCCTGCGTACGCCCACGCGCCGAAGTGGATGTGGATGGTCCAGGGGAAGAACAGCATCGTCCCGACGGTGTCGCCGGTGTCGGTGATCGCATGCGCCCATTGGCCGATCAGGAAGCTGATCCCCCACGTCCTGCTCCCCAGCACGCGCCAGAAGAGGAGAGCGATCACGACGCCGTAGAGCAGCGAGTGCGTGAAGCCGACGCCCGGCCAGCCGCGGTGGAACTGCACCGGATCCGACGCCTTCAGATCCCAGCCGCCGATGTGGATGCCGTACACGAACCACTTGCTCATCATGTCCGGCGCGTACGAGCCGAGCAGGAGCGGAACGAACGCGATCTTCAGCCGCGAATGATGCTTCTGAATGACGTACGGCTCGAGGTCGTGCGCTGCCCAGCTCAGAAGACCCTCCGCACCCCTGTGGGAATGAGCCACGCGACGAGCAGCAGGTACGCGAGGGCGACCCAGAAGGACAGCAGGAAGTCCGTGTACCAGACGCCGATCGCGATATACACGGCAGAGGCCGCGGCGTACCCTGCCGCGACCGTCAGTTGGCGCTTCGACGGCATCGTCTCGCAGTATCGCCTTCCGAGCGGTTGCTGTCGGCGTCGGTCCCCCCTCTAGGATGCGGACGTGGACCGGGCTCAGCTGCAGGCGACGCAAAAGCCGCTCAAGGAGCGCTACCGCGAGGAGCCCGCGGCGGCCCTGATCACGCTTCGGGCCGACGGGAAGCTCGACGAGGAGCACATCGCCTGCAAGGTCGATACCGGCCGCGCGCTCGTCGAGGCGGGCCTCCATCCCGCGACCGGCGGCAGCGGCGCCCTGGCCTGCTCCGGCGACATGCTCCTGGAAGCACTCGTTGCGTGCGCCGGCGTGACCCTCCGCTCGGTGTCGACGTCGATGGAGCTCGACCTCACGGGCAGCGTCCACGCCGAGGGCGATCTCGACTTCCGGGGGACGCTCGGCGTCGACCGCGAGGCGCCGGTCGGCTTCACGGCGATCCGGCTCCGCTTCGACCTCGCCTCCGACGCTTCAGCGGAGCAGCTCGACAAGCTGCTCGAGCTCACCGAGCGCTACTGCGTCGTCGGCCAGACGCTTGCCGCCGGCGTCCCGGTGGACTTCAGCTACTCGATCGTGTAGGCCATCAGGATCGCGTCGACGAACTCGCCGCCGCGACGGTAGTGCCCCTTGCGGAATCCCTCGCGCTCGAAGCCGAACACCTCATAGAGCGCAATCGCCGCCTCGTTCCACGGGAAGACGTGCAGCTCGAGCTTCCGCACACCCGTCTCGCGCCCCCAGTCGACGGCTGACTGCAGGAGGGCCGTTCCCACTCCTTGCCGACGGGCGTCGAGCGCGACCATCAGGCCCACGTCGGCGACGTGGGTGCTGGCGGGATGGGGATCGCGGCCGACCGAGAGGCGGCCGACGAGCGTCCCGTTCTCGCTCTCGGCGACGAATACCGCCGCATGCGGATACCGGCGCAGCGCCTTGAGGAAACGGCGCTCGTCACCGGCGCTCCGCCACTCGCCGGCCACGCTGATCAGCCAGCCCTCCGGCTCGGCGCTGACCGCGTCGGCGAGTCGGGTGAGTTGCTCCGCGTCGGACGGGTCGGCTTTGCGGATCCGGAAGCTCACGCCTCAACTACTACCGCAGCACCGCCGCGCCGCGGATCGCCTGCTCCCGCAAGCGAGCCGTCGTCCCGGAACTCGACCGCCGAGACGCCGCCGAAGAACAGGTTCTGTCCGCGCCAGCGGACGACGGGATAGCCGGCCGCTTCGAGCTCGTCCGCGGCAGCAGGGGACTCGCAGTGGGCGAGTCCCTTTTCGAAATGGATGCGCGGCGCCTCGACGGCCTCCTCCACGCTGAGCCCGCGCGCGGCCACGTTCGCCACCACCTGCAGGATCGCGCCGTGCAGCCGGCTGCTACCGGCCGAGCCGACGACGAGCCGCGGCCTCCCCTCACGCAGCAACACCGACGGAGTCATGAGCGAGGTCAGACGCTCGCCCGGTCGCTCCTCGCCGACCAGTTGGGGCTCTCCCAACATGTTGTTGAGCTGGAGACCGGTGCCCGGCACCACCACTCCGCCCGACGAGCCGAGCGAGCACGAGAGCGACGCCGCGTCCCCGTTGCCGTCGACGGCGCTGATGTGGGTGGTGCCGCCTACGGCCTCGGCTCGCCGCATCGCGTCCTGCGCCTCCATCGCCTGGACAATGGAGAGCGGCGTGGCCTCAGCGGCTCCGAGCGCCTCTAGTCCGACCGCGAGCAGACGGCCGCCGGCGGACGGGGGCGGGTTCGTCCGGAGCTCGTCGCCGCGGAACGACACGGCAAGCGGCTCGCGCTCGATCACCTCGTAACGGGCGAGATCGTCGAGGCTGATCGGCACGTGGGCGGCGATTCGCTCTGCGAGCTCGCCGCGGTAGAGGAAATCGGGCCCTTCGTTCGCGAGTTGCTCGAGCGTGTCCGCCAGCTCGGGCATGACGAGCCGCTCTCCAACGGTCAACGCGCGTCCGGGGCCGTAAAGTGCGTCGCCCTCCGGTGAGTAGCGGAGCAGCAGATCGAGGATCTCGTGCAGGTACGCCTGCGGTTCGTTGAGGACGACTCCCTCGCGGGCGAGCTTGGCGGCAGGGGCGAGCAGCTCGGCCCACGGCATCGACCCCCAGCGCCTGCTGGCCTCCCAGAGTCCGAGGACGGTGCCGGGAACGGCCACCGACATCGGGCCCGTGTAGAAGACCTGCTGCGAGTCGCCGAAGTCGACGACGATCTCGATGAGCTCCGACGGCGAGGCCGCCCGCTCGGGCACCGCGACGAAGAAATCGAGCAGCTGAGTGCGGGCCTCCCGGGCGTGATGGACGAGCAGGAAACCGCCGCCGCCGGGCCCGGTGAGCGGGCTCTCGCAGATCCAGGAGACGGCAGCGGCGGCGATGCAGGCATCCACCGCGTTGCCGCCGGCGCGCAGGACATCCGCTCCAGCTTCGGCCGTGAGCGGATGACCGGCTGCCAACGCACCTCTCATGAACCGAGCGTACGCTTTCGACCGATGGGGGATGTGTCGTTCGCCGCCGACAAGCGCGTGTTGTGGCGGTTGTGGCGATTGCCGATCACGCGCGAAGCTGCCCTCTGCGCAGGGATAGCCGCCACCGTTGGTTCGCTGCTCGCCTGGCTCGCCCCCGCCGGCGGCGATTTGGCCGCACACGAGTACCAGCGCTGGCTGTTTCTCGTCCACGGCTTCACGCTCTGGGACAACTTCTGGTACGCGGGTCGCTACACGTTCGTCGACTACAGCGTTCTCTACTACCCGCTCGCTGCGTTCCTCGGGATCCGGCTGCTCGCCGTGCTCACCGTCACGATCGCCGCGGCAGCGTTCGCGCTCGTCGCCGAGCGGGAGTGGGGCAGCGCCGCTCGCTGGTCGGGCCGTACGTTCGCGCTGGTCTGGGCGGGCGTGATACTCACCGGCGAGTTTCCGTTCGCCCTCGGCGGCGCGCTCGCTCTAGTCGCTCTCCTCGCTTTACAACGCGGCCGGCGGTGGATTGCGGCGGCACTGATAGTCCTCGTCCTCGCGGCGAGCCCTGTCGCATTCGTCTTGCTTGCAGTCGTTCTCGTCGGGATCGCCGCTGCTCGTCCCCGAGCGCTTCGCGGGAGGATGGTGCCGGCGCTCGCGTTCGTGTTCGCGGCGGTGGCCGAGCTGCTCGTGGTGCATCTGTTCCCATCGGGGACGCTTCAGTTCCCAGGAGTAGAGGCGGTGGAGGCGACGGCGTTCTGTGTCGGCCTGCTCGCTCTGGTGTGGCGACTCGAGCGAGCACGGGGCCTGCGGGGGGTTCTGGTCGTCTACCTCCTCGCAGTGATCGCGGTGTATGCGATCCCGTCCGGGCTCGGTCACAACATCGGGAGGCTGCGCGAACTCGCCCTTCCCCTGGCCTTGCTCGTCGCCGCGCTGAGACGCTGGCGGCCGCTGCCGCTGGCACTCGCAGCCGTCGTCCTCGCCGGCGCCTGGAACGTCCTGCCGCTGGCCGGTAACTGGGCCCAAGCCGCGGCCGATCAGTCGGCGAATCCGACGGTCTGGAAGGCTCCGGTCGGCTACCTCCGAACGAACCTGACCAAGGGCTACCGGGTGGAGGCCGTGGACACCAGCCAGCATTGGCCGGCGCTCTATCTGGCGCGCGCGGACATCCCCCTCGTGCGCGGTTGGTTCCGGCAGGACGACAGTCCCGTGGCCGGAATCCTCTACCGCCACCGGTACACACCCGCGCAGTACGTCGCCTGGTTGCGCGGCCTCGGCGTGCAGTACGTCGTCCTGACCGACGCGCCGCCTGACTACTCGTCACGCCGCGAGGCGAAGATCGTTCGCAGCGGCGACACCGGGCTCAGGAAGGTCTTCGCTTCGCGCGTAGTCTCGATCTACGCCGTGCCATACCCGCAGCCGATCGTTACGGGACCGGGTCGTCCCGCGGTGCTCGCATTTCGGGAGTCGCGACTCCGCATCCGGGTCTCGCGCGGCGGTACGTATCACGTCGCGGTGCGGTGGTCGCCCTATTGGCATGCCTCCACCGGCTGTCTTGCGCGGGCGCACGGCGGGCTGCTGCGGCTGCGGACAAGCTCGGCGGCGACGGTGCGTATCGGGTTCGACATCGACGCGAGCAGCCTGTTGAACGCGTTCGCGGACACGACGCCGCGCTGCCGCGTGGGCTAGCCGATTTCCCGCACCAGCTCGGAGAGTGGCTTGCGGTTCGCCCGCGCCGACCACTCCTCGGCGCTCCGACCCGCGGGATCGCGCGGTCGCGCCGGGTAGCCGAAGGAGACGATCGCCCGCACCTCTCCGCCGCAGACCTCCGCCGCAGCATCGGCGTCGCGGATCCCGCTCGGGCACGACACAACGCCGTCGCCCCACGCCCCGAGCATCATGTTCTGCGCGCAGCGGCCGGTATCGAAGGCTCCCGATTCGCCGACGATCGCGACCACCAGCGCGGCCGATGCGACGTTCTCGGGCGCGTAGACCGCTTCGGCGAGGCGGTCCTTCTCTTCGCCGGACACGACCACGAACTCCCAGCGTTGCCGGTTCTTCGAGCTGCCGGAAAGCCGCCCGGCGTCGAAGATCCGCTCGCGAACCTCGGCTGGGATCGGAGTGTCGGCGTAGGCGCGTTCGTCGCGCTTCGAGGCGATGGCGAGGTACGGGTCCAGCGCCGGCGCCGCCTCGTCAGTTCTTGAGGAAGGACGGCACGTCGAGATCGCCGCCCTCGCGCGGCGGACGACGCTGCTCGGCCGGCGGCGTCAAGGCGTCACCGCGCGGACGCCGGCCGCGCCCGCCAAAGCCGGTGGCGACGACGGTCACCCACACCTGCCCGTTCAAGCGGTCGTCGACGGTCGCCCCGAAGATGATGTTCGTGTCGTCGGTCGCGGCGCCACGGATCACCTCCGCGGCGTCGTTCACCTCAACGAGCGTCAAGTCGTCGCCTCCCGCAATCGAGAGAAGGATTCCGCGCGCGCCGGTGATCTCGGCGTCGATGAGCGGCGACCGCAGCGCCCGCTCCGCGGCTTCCCTCGCCCGTCCGTCGCTCGTCGACGAGGAGAAGCCGATGCCCATGAGGGCCGTGTCGGAGTCGGAGATGATCGTGCGCACGTCGGCGAAGTCGAGGTTGATCAGGCCGGGCATCGTGATCAGGTCGCAGATCCCCTGGACGCCCTGGCGCAGGACGTCGTCGGCGACCTTGAACGCGTCGAGCATGGAGGTCGACTTCTCGAGCACCTCGAGCAGCCGGTCGTTCGGGATCACGATCGTGGTGTCGCACGCACCGCGCAGCTCGGCGACGCCCTGCTCGGCCTGGCTGCGCCGCTTCGTTCCTTCGAAGCGGAACGGCGTCGTCACGATGCCGACCGTGAGAGCGCCGATCTCGCGCGCGATCCGCGCGACGATGGGTGCCGCGCCAGACCCCGTGCCTCCACCCTCGCCGGCGGCGACGAAGACCATGTCGGCGCCGCGCAGCTCCTGTTTCAGCTCGTCGTATGCCTCGTCGGCCGCTCGGCGCCCGACGTCGGGGTCGGCGCCCGAGCCGAGGCCCTGCGTGAGCTCGCGGCCGATGTGGATCTTGACCGGCGCGTCGCTCGTGCGAAGTGCCTGGATGTCCGTGTTGACGGCGATGAACTCGACCTGGCTGATGCCGGCGTCGATCATCCGGTTGACCGCGTTCAGGCCGGCGCCGCCGACGCCGACCACCTTGATCACCGCGAGATAGGCGCCGGCGTCGGCGCTCGTCCGGTGCAGCCGCGCGGGCGACTCCGGAAGCGCCTCGAGGTAACGGGAGGCCGGAGGCAGGTCGACGGGCCGGAGCTCGGGCTCCGGTGGCGGCAGCGGATCGGGGTCGGGAGTCGCCGCGGCAGGCTGCGGATCGGGCTGCGTCGCTTCCGGCTCCGGATCCGGCGTAGGCGTCGGCGGCTCCGGCGTCTCGACGCCGGTCTCTTCCCAGCTCGGAACGTGCTCGACCGTCCGCTCGTCCGGCTCAGCCGGTGCTTCCGGAGCTGCGGTCGCGGCGTCCTCAGGCTGCGGCGGGGCGGTCTCGCCGCCCTGCTCCGCCTGCTGCTGCGCCGCTTCGGTCGCCCGAAACAGCTCCGCTAGCGGGCCCTCACGCATGCTGGCGCGCCGACGCGCCATCGAGCACCTCCTTCGCCAGGTCACGGTACATCCCGGCGGCCTCGCCGCTCGGGTCGTACTTGAGAATCGACTGCCCCTTCACCGGCGCCTCGGCGTAGCGCACCGTCTTGCGGATCTTCGTGTTGAGGACGAGGTCGCCGAAGTTCTCCTTCAGAATCTCGACCGCCTCGCGCGAGTGGAGGAGTCGCCGGTCGAACATCGTTGCCAGGATGCCCTGGATCCCGACGTTCGGATTGAGGTTCTCGCGGATCATCGACAGCGTGTTCTCGAGCTGGACGAGCCCGCGCAGCGACAGGTACTCGCACTGGACGGGAACGATCACGCCGTCGGCCGCGACGAGCGCGTTGATCGTCAGCAGACCGAGCGACGGCGGAGTGTCGATAAGGATGTAGTCGTAGTTCTCGCGCACGGGCATCAGCGCCTTCTCGAGCGCGCGCTCGCGCCCGATCATCGAGGCGAGCGCGAGCTCCGCGCCGGCAAGGTCGATCGAGGAGACGCCGACGTCGATCTCGTTCGTGCGCACGATCTCGGAGATCGGCAGCCGGTGAACGAGGACGTCGAACATCGAGCGGTCGATCTCGTCGGGGTTCCAGCCCTGCGACATCGTCAGGTTGCCCTGCGGGTCAAGGTCGACGGCGAGCACGCGCAGGCCCTGCTCGGCCAGCGCCACGCCGAGGTTGAGAGTCGACGTCGTTTTTGCGACTCCCCCCTTCTGGTTGGCAAAGGCGATCACCCGGGCCATTGCCGGACCGCTATCCGGTGTCCGCACTTGCGGACGCCCTAGTAACCGCGTGAGCGCCATCCCTGCTGACCTTTCGTAGCGGCGTAGTCGTCTCCTGCTTGGTTAGTTTCCACGGAATGGAGCGGAAATGGCGGGTTCTGACCGTGGTGTGCGTGGCGGTCTTCATGCTGCTCCTCGACATCACGGTAGTCAACGTGGCGCTGCCGAACATCGACAAGGAGCTGAACACCTCCTTCACCGATCTGCAGTGGGTCGTGGACGCCTATGCGCTTACCCTCGCGGCGACGCTGCTCAACGCCGGCTCGCTCGGCGACCTGCGGGGACGCAAGCGCGTCTTCCTGGGCGGGATCGCCCTGTTCACCCTCGCTTCGGCCTTTTGCGGCGCGGCACCGTCGCCGACCTGGTTGATCGTCGCGCGCGGAGTCCAGGGGATCGGCGGAGCGGCGATGTTCGCCGTTTCGCTCGCGATCATCTCGCAGGAGTTCCACGGGCGCGAGCGCGGCACCGCCTTCGGGATCTGGGGAGCCACGGTCGGGGCGGCGGTGGCCGTCGGGCCCCTCGTCGGGGGTGCGCTCACGACCTACGTCGGCTGGCGGTGGATCTTCTTCGTCAACCTGCCGATCGGCATCGCCTGTGTCGCGGCCGGGGTTCGCGAACTGCACGAGACCCGTGACGAGGGGGCGAGCGGCTTCGACTGGGCAGGTCTCTTCACACTGACGGGCGGCCTGTTCGCGCTCGTTCTCGGTCTGCTTCGTGGCAGCGACTGGGGTTGGTCGAGCGGGCGCGTCATCGGTCTGTTCGCCGCCGCGGCTGTGCTTCTCGTGTCGTTTGCCTTCCTCGAGCTCCGGCGAGACTCGCCGATGCTCGATATCCGCCTCTTCCGCGTGCCCACTTTTACGGGCGCGCAGATCACGGCCTTCGCGATCTCCTCGGGGATGTTCGCGCAGTTCCTCTTCCTGCCGCTCTACCTGGAGAACGTGCTGGGCTACTCCGCGGTGAAGACCGGCGTGATCTTCCTGCCGCTCTCGCTCCTCGCATTCATCGTGGCGCCGATCTCAGGTCGCCTCTCGACGCGCGTGCCCGTGCGGTTCCTCCTCGGCGGGGGACTCGCGCTCTGCGGCATAGCGCTCCTGCTGATGTCGGGAATCTCCATCTCCTCGAGCTGGACGACGCTCCTCCCCGGCTTCCTCGTCGCCGGCGTCGGCATCGGTCTCGTGAACGCGCCGCTCGCTTCCACAGCAGTCAGCGTCGTTGAGCCTCGCCACGCGGGGATGGCATCGGGAACGAACAACACGTTCCGCCAGATCGGGATTGCGACGGGCATCGCGGCGCTCGGCGCGATCTTTCAGAGCCAGATCCAGTCTCATCTCACAGCCTCGATGCCGCCTGGCCTGAACTACCTGAGCGCCTCATTGGCGCAAGGCGTTGCTTCCGGTCAGATCCCCAAGCAACCCGGCCTGGAGGCCATTGCGAAGTCGTCGTTCATCAGTGGCATGAACGCGATTCTGCTTGTCGCGGCGTTCGTCCTCTTCGCTGGTGCAATCCTCGCCTTCCTGCTGGTGCGCCAGAAGGACTTCGTCGCGAGCGGCGCGCAGGTGGCCGCGGAGTCTCGTTAAGCCGCCGCTGCAGCGGCCCGCGCGCTGCGCGAGCTCTTGAGGCGAAGCGCGAGCTGCCACGAGGCGATGAGGAGCATCACGGCTGCACCCGTCACGATGACCAGTGCCTGCGCGGCCACCGAGAACGCGACCGCATCCGCCGTCCCGACGCCGCCGAGCACGAGGATCGCTGCGCCCGCCCCCGCCTGCGTCGCAGCACCTGCCGGGGCGATGGGGAGAGCGGCTGAGGCAGCGGAGGCGACGAGGAACGCGAGCGCGAGCACGTAGGAGCCGGGCATCGACAGCGCGTTGAGGAGCAGGAAGACCGCGAGTCCACGGAGGCTCCACGAAACCGAGATGAGGAGCCAGGCCGCCCACGCTTCTTTAGTGCAGTGCGTGTGCTCGGCGAGCCAGCGACCGAACCGCCGGCGAGTGACGAACGGGAGGCGGGCGATCCGAGGCAGGAATGCGACGACTGCAGCTGCGGCGATTCCGGCGGCGGCGACGACGGCGAAGCCGGCGCGCGTCGTCCAGTGGCTCGAGCCGGCCGCAGCGACCGACGCCATTGGCGTGAGCGCCGCGTTGTCGAGCATCCCGAGCACGAGCAGACTCAGGCCAAGCGTCCCGATGCCGGTCTTCGTACCGGGGTAGCGCTTCACGACCGCGATCCGGACCGCGTCGTCGAGGCGGCCGGGCAGAGCGATGCCGCCGACACAAGCGGCGCCGCCGGCAAAGGCGAGGGCGTCGGCCGTCGGACGCTCGCTCGCGTGGAAGAGCCGCTGCCAGCCCCACGCCTTGAAGGCATAGGCGGCGAGGAAGAGAAGAGCCGCCCCCGACACGAGCACCGGGTCGGCATGGTGGATCGGCCAGCCGCCGCCTACGAAGTGGCGAACGCTGACGAAGGCAACGCCCAGCAGCACGAGCCCGAAGCCGCCGTTCACGACGAGCTGGATCTTCCGATTGGAGAGAAGCCGCATCACCGCAGTTGCAACGGTGCTATCGGCCAGGCGAGTACGGAGCTGTGTCACTCGATCGGGGCCGCCATGGCTCGCGCCACGGTAGCGGCGTTTCGTGAGGGTCGCGTAAGCGCAAACGAGTCATCCTCGTGGCCCGCGGCCGCGAGCGCCGCGGCCGCCTCCCGGGCGCGCGGGTCGCGCTCCTCCTCGGCCCACTCGGTCGCCTCGCGCATGAGCTGCCGCAACTCTGCGAGGAGAAACGGCGCCCCGGCTCCTTCGCGCTCGAGCATCTCGATTCGCTCCAGCCGGGCCAGGACCGCTCGCGCCTCCTCCATGCCCCGAAGGTAGGCGGCAACTCGTGACGTGTCTGTGTCGGCTAGCTGGCGCGCTGCTGGAGGCTTGCGACCGTGTCCGTGACGCCGTGCAGAACACCGTCGAGCTCGCGCACCAGGGCGCGCCGGTCGCCGTGCAGGAGAACGGCGACGAGGACGCGGCGCAGTAGCTCGCAGCTCGGCGCTCGCAGCTTCTCCGCGAGGTCGGCGCGCTCCGCGGGAGTCGCGCCGAGCAGGGCCGCACCGCGCATCGCAGCAGCCCACGCTCCGTCGCCGTCCCCGAGCGCCGCCTCGACGGCATGGCGGAGCTGCTCGCCGCGGAAGGGCTCCGACTGGAACAGCGCCAGCTCCCAGCGGTCGAGAGCGTCACCAAGCTTCGCGTCGTCGTCGGCGGTGCCGAGGCGAACCCGCACGTCGCTCGCCACCGAGGCGCGAAACGGATCCAGCCGCGTCGGCTCGCCGGGAGGGGCCGTCGCCGCGATCGGCAGCACCGGCCGGATCCCGTACGGCCGCCAGTCGACCCGCTCGAACAGAACCGGCCCCGCGGCGACCGGCGCCGAGGTGGAGAGGCGGATCGCCGTGACCGCGTCCGCCAGCTCGCCGGGCGCGTCGGGGGCGTCGGTCGTCCCGCTCGGCAGCGAACGCTCGAGCTCGAGCACGCAGATCCGGTCAGGCTCGCGGCCGAAGTCCCGCGGCAGAAGCCCCGCCGCCTCCGGCCACATCGCCGCGAGCTCGCCCGTGGCGGCCACTCGCACGCGAATCCCGTCGCCGAGCTCGATCTGGGTGCCGACGGAGAGACCGATCAGCGGCGCGACCGCGCCGTACGCGTGACCCTCGCCGTAGAGCGATCCCTCGAGCTCCTCGTACGCGCGCGCGAAGGCGGAGTCGTCCCAGTCGAAGCCGCCGCAGCCCTCGGCAGTGCGCACCAGGAGCGGCACGAGAACGCTGCGGTACACCGCGCGCCGCTCGTCCCTGATCTCCCCTTCCTGCGCGTGGGCAAAAATCCGCGCGGCCGGTTCGCGGAGCAGGTCTGCGACGGCATCCTGGACGTCGACCCGCGCGAAGAGCCGTTCTGCCCGCGCCTCGATGAAGCCGCGCACCAGCGGGCGGTACTCGTAGAGCGTCGGCCGGCCGTACGTCCCGTGCTCCTCGAAGGCGAACGGGAGGTCGACGCCGTCCTCGAGCTCTCGCGTGAAGACGGCGAAGGCGCCGAGACAAAACCGGCGCAGCGTGTCGTGAAGATGCGGCGCGCGCATACCGAAGTGACGACTACGACGGCGGCACCGCGCCTCCTACCTGACAGCCGGGACACCAGTACGCGATGCGGGCATGCTCACCCTGCGGCGCGGAGCGAATGCTGCCGCCGCAGCGCGGACAGAGGCGGCCGGCACGCCGGTAGACGTGCCGTGCCGGTCGTCGTCCGTCGACCGAGTCCCGCATCAGCGTGTGCGCGGCTTCGAGCACGGTCCGCAGCTCGGCATCGTCCACCTCCTCGAGGCGCCGCCACGGGGAGACGCGTGTCTCCCAGAGAGCCTCGGCCTTCCAGATGTTCCCGATCCCGGCCACGAGCCGCTGATCGAGGAGAGCATCGCCGACCACGCGCCCTGGGTCGGCGCGCAGTCGCACGAGCATCGTCTCGAAGTCGGGCGGTTCCCCGAGGATGTCAGGGCCGAGCCGCGGCGCGCCGCGAACGCCGACGAGCTCGAGCACGGCGCCGTTCCAGAGCACGGCCTCGTATTCGGCGCCACGCAGTACGAGCCACGGCTTTCCGGACCTGGCCGACCCGCGGGGCTCGAAGCGCCAGCGGCCCTTCATGCGCAGGTGGCTGCGCAGGACGAGACCGCCTTCGAAATGGAGCAGGAGATTCTTCCCTACCGCCTCCACCTGCTCGAGGCGCCGTCCGTCGAGCCGCTCGGCAAGCCCCTTCACCGCCGCGCGCGGATGCGGCGTTTCGACCTCGACGCGCTCGCCGACGAGAACCTGCAGCCGCTGGGCTGCGCGATGGAGCGAATCCCCTTCGGGCACGCGGGGAAGCCTACGATTGAGCCATGCCGAAGCCTTTCATCGGAGTTCGCTGGTGGCTGGGAGTCGCGTTCGCCGTCGTGGCCGCGACCTCGACGGCAATCGTCGTCGCCCAGTTCTCCGATCGCTCGGAGAGCAAGTTCCGCCACCATGCCGAGAGCCTGGCGTTCAAGGACGTGCAGGTCGCGGCACGGAAGGGCGTCACGTCGACGACTCTCGACCAGGTGGCGAGCAAGCTGCCGGGAAGCGTCCGTCTTGCGCTCTTCGACACCTCCGGCGCACCGTCGACGGCCTCGGCCCTCGAGCGCGAGGCCGTCGAGAGCGCGCAGAGCGGCGACCACTTCGTCAGAGGAACCACCGACGGGGGGACGTACGTCGCGGCGATCCCGTATCGCGGCCAGGTGCTCGTGGCGATCAGTCGCCAGCCGGACACCGCCGCGGCGATCGAC